>Ga0131853_10015114_pt1 | contig 14125 bp, 6 predicted proteins | sample TergutLab28metaG_FD_92764 | JGI IMG/M metagenome (GOLD analysis project Ga0131853, IMG submission 92764) | Labiotermes labralis P1 segment gut microbial communities from Petit-Saut dam, French Guiana - Lab288 P1 (version 2) (version 2) | ecosystem: Host-associated > Arthropoda: Insects >... | reverse complement strand
TCTGTTTTCTAGACCTGGAGCCGCTACTTTTTTCATTCAAGTAGCTCCTCAATTGACCTCACGAGGCTGAGTGGACCCCGTTCCAGACCCACTTCTACTCAGAAAATCTGGTAGCGCCGGGGAACGAACCCGGGACCTCTGTATCTGTAGCCAGAAACTCTGACCACTAGACCACAGAGGCGGTCAGTGTTCACTAACAGTGTCAGTTATTGAGCTGTTCCAAAGTTTCCCCTCATCACTTTCTTTTTTTCGAAAAGAAATCTTTTCCTTCAAAAGGACGGAGGGGTGTTCATCCCCATAAACGACAATAGCTAACCATATTCTTGAAAGAAGGCATCACGAATTGCTAGAATGAACATATAATGAACACAATCATGTATGTCAGCATTAATTATTTATTTAAACATAGGTTAGGTGTTTCGACCCAACATTAGGTCATCCTCAGGCCTGCAGCAGACTAAGTCAATACACACACACAGCACCAATGACTTAGTCTGCCGCAGGCCTGAGGATGACCTAATGTTGGGTCGAAACATGTAGCATGTTCTTTAATAAATAAGTAGTGCTGACGTATATAATTGTGTTCATTATATAACCACATTCTGTTCATAGGACCGTGCTAAATCCTGCCCTAATCCGATTCTTTTTGTTATAGTTAGTAATAGTGCGAGATTGTTACCCCTTTACCAAATCCTAAGCCTTATCTACCAGTTGGCCGAAACTGTGTAGGCTATACCGTATAACTTAATTTTCATCAGCAACCTTAGAATAACACATCCAATACAAGGAACGGTTAATATTTTAAACATTACCTTTTCCCTCCTTTGTTTTGTAAACTACTGAGAGAAATTTTATCTCGCCTCTAGAAGTCGTTTTAGAGGCAAAAAATTCAGCTGAGATAAATTACATGTAAATTCTCGTAATCTTCACTGGTGCTTTTGTTTCAGAGCTCTTCGCGGTTTAAAGACTACTCAGTACACCGTGGTAGTTGGAGTCGTGCGGAGAAGGTGAGTTCGTGGCCTCTATGTTAGGGTCTAGTTAGTTGTTTTACAGCATACAGTGAATTTTTAATTCGGCAATCCAGATGGCCCTTGCGACTACTTCGAGATTTTCGTTAACGGTGTCGTTGAAGATAGAGTTCATCTGGGATATGACGCAGTGTCACCGGGAGATCGGTTCCCGACTTTTCGAGGGAACATGGTGGATACGAAACGTCGGAAGCCGATTACGCTGTGACACCGCGTCCTACACCAAAAGAACGGAGTCCTCAGATGAACCGTGATCAGTTAATTTTTGTTTTTTAATTATGAAATGGTCTTTCCGAAATGAATTTATCAGTTTTATGCTGCCTCTTACGGGTTAGTCGCTATTAACATTATTGGATGGAAACACTTTAAAAAAGAGCTATTATGTATGGGAATTTGTCTTTTTAATGGAAACATTCGAAAGTGTTTTTTTTTGGCAGAATTCGCGAACTGTGTGTAGCATAATTATTTTTGTTTGTCTGTACGAAGCACATCTGTAGGCGAACTTCGCCCCGGCCATACTGTACTCATTTTAGTGTCTGCCTTACTTAATTTGAATTAATTTGTTTTTTTTTGGGGGGGGAGGGGCGGGTGGGGGGGTTATCCGCTGAAGTATACTGTTTTGAAGTCAGTACGAGAAGAAAACCCCGATTATTTTGGTATCCCGAAATCTGCGTGGATTGAACCAGCGATGAGCGCAATGCGGTCCTTGTACATTTGCATTGCGGCCCGCAATATAATTACAGAAACATAAGACAAAAAAATAGAAATTCCAGGCATAATTATTTTATTCGCATTCATACAAACATATTATTCAGAAATACATTGTATTATTTACAATAGAAAAATGTTTCATAAAAAGTGTGAATGAAACATGGATCTAATATAAAAGTAATCATTGCGCCACGTGGATTCGTTGCTTTTAGGTTCAGAAACCGGAACGTAAGGTGGCTGCTAAATGTAAGTACTTGGTAACACAGTATGTTTCTCGAAGTAGGATCTTGTCAAGTACCATAAGTTTCAAATGTTGTAAGAATAGTTCAAGTTGTATAGGATTTATTTCAGATAAGTTTTGCCACCCCAATACTGGCATTGTTGTCGACAGGGTATTATCATTCATGAAACATGTGTAAAATATATAGGTAAAGGTACAGGTAAAGTGATCCCGTTACAGGCCCGGTGTGGCCCAGAGGGTGGGTAGAGGTATAGCTCTACTCTTCCATGACTGCGGCACTAGAAGGAGGTGAGTGGTCAGCAGCACGCCCCGACCGCACTTTACCCCCGGGAAAAACCCGGTACCCATTTTACAGGAGGCTGAGTGGACCCCAGGGCCGGTCTGGATGGGCGGAGCATCTCGTCCTCATCGGGATTCGATCCCGGACCGTCCAGCCCGTAGCTCAGTCGCTATACCGACTGAGCTACCCGGCCCAATAAAATATATAGTTATTATTATGTAGCACACGATACAAAAAACATGAAGTTTTATAGGTATTAGTTATAGCGTGGCCCATAAATATTATTTGCTCTTGATTTGGCCCTTGTAACCAGAAGGTTACACACCACTGTACTCTACTGTTTGTTCTGTCCCATTCAGAATCAGTTGTAAAAGAGTACAAGCTACATTTGGCTCCGTTTATGAGGTACCGGTATTAATCCCTTGCAACACAGTGGTTACTGTGGGTCAGCGTTTCCAAAACGTTTTTGGTCACGGGACACTTTTTAACTGAGTAAATATTCACGGAACACACATATTTTGTGTTCCTTCATTTGTTAAATAAAAGTCAGCATAAAGAGATTTGCTAGTAATCAAATGGAAGGTCACCATAAAAATTATTATATCAACAGTTTCTTAAGATGTGATAAAATGTGCTAAATTCAAATTTAATGGAACGTTTATGATCTGTTTTGTTCCTCGATTAGTTACAGAATACTTATTCACGTCTCGCGGAACACAGTTTGGGAAACGCTGCTGTAGGTGATACCGCCTCTACACTTAAAAACTCAGCATTTTGCCCGCACTGTTTATTTTTACGATTCCCAGTGTAAAAGCTGGTCTCTTTATAAAGATGATCAACCGGTTTTCTTTGTAACTGAAAAGTCGCGTGTTTTGTGTGAGTCAGGAACTGAGACTTTAAATATTGTTTGGCTGAATTTTAGGATTATAAGTGTTATACACTGCTTTGTGTTAATTTTCTTGCAGTACCTCCGACAAAGAAGATTCAAGTGTCGAGCCTTTACTCAGCATGGGATTCAACAGGGTGAGTCAGTGGAAGTTGAATTTAAACGTAACGTTGACCATCCCGACGTGTTTGAATTATAATATTAGAGGGAAGGATTACAACAGTCAAACACAACAATATTTAAAATAAATTATAATATTATGGGCTACATGTTTCTACTTCTATCGGGCCGTCCTCAGGCCCTCAAGTGTTTCATGTTTTATTATGTTTTATATTTTAATTTTGTAAGCGTTGGGAATCCCACAATGCAGTAAACATTTGTGTGTCTGGATCTACATCTTGAGGGCCTGAGGATGACTCGGTAGAAGTCGAAACATGTAGCCCAAAATATTATACAGGGTGGGGCAGAAACCATTAGACGATTAATAACTTGAAAATGAACACTTTAATTGAAAATTAAATCATAAGTAGCTAAACAGCGGTAAACAACATGGAAAAGCATTATGTTTGCACGTCACTTTTTCAAGATAATATCATTCAGGTGAGCTCCATTGGAGGTAAGGCACATCTCTGTACACTGAAATGCATGTACCACTCGGCGCACATTTTCCCGTGTTCGTACAGTTCGAGGTCGACCAGGAGGCTTCTAGTTGACAATGAATGCAGTAGTCCTGAATTGTGTAACCCAATTCAAATTGTTTGGCGTGCCGGAGCCTTTCCATTCCTCCCGATGTCAAAATGTCATCGAAAAACACGCTGCATTACAGTAGCGTAATCTTTGTTTTTTAAAAAAAAGCATTTCCACAGCAAACGCTCGATGCTCTACCGACCAACGCTCCATGAAGACTGAAGGCATCAAACCTCTCTACCCAGCGATGTGTGTTTCACCGTGCCACCTACAAAGATGTCGGCATGGCGCTAAATTTAAATCGTCTAATTGTTTCTGTCCCATCCTGTAATATATTTTAAGGTTACAATAAAATACTGTTGTGTTTGACTGTTGTAATTCTTTCCTCTAATATTATGAACGTTGAATTTATTCAGCTACGTAAAAATGACGTTTAAGTGTATCCGCCATCTACTTTCATGAGTAACAAAAATAATTTGAAAGTAACTGTTCCCCATGGTTATCCTTAATTACGTTACCCATTGTCCATTGAGGCAGGTCTGTGTATTTAATACAGGTCTCTACCACTATTCAGGAGTGTCCGGTGTGACCGGTTGCTGTGTATAATGATACAGTTTATTTCTTTAATTTTGAAACAGAGAATTGCGGTGTTATCAACTTTGGTCGTGATTCGAGATTTATTCTTCTTCAGAATTTTTGAAACAATGATTAAAAGTCCGTTACCTGGAGGTATGCACAGATTTATGGAACATGCCGCTTAATGGCAACATGCAGACTGAGTCCTTCATGTTAAATAGTGAGAGGATAACGTCACAGCCATTACCCGGTCAGTGTGTCAACATGCGTGGTATTTTTTCGCCGGAATGCGGACTGCTGAATTCGATAACGAAACTCTTCAGTGAAAGTGGAATATTCCCTCTGTGAATCGACTGTAATCTGAGCACATGTTAGTTTGTGTCGAAAGCATAACTTCGGCCCTTATGTGTTAGGAATGTCGGAGTCGGAAAGATGGGTGACGTCGGTACGTGAAGGGATTAGAGAGGCCGTTCTCTGGTCGACGGGCGTTGCTTAGGAAACGACACCTGTGGAGCAGACGGATGAATCGAACATGCCGCACAATACACACTAAAGTCAACCGACAAAAGTGAACATCATAAGTTTTAGTTACGGAACTTTTGTACGCGCAAAAGTGTGTGCGTGCGTGTGTGTGTGTGTGTGTTCTCATACTAGTGCCGTGACCCCGTTCGTAAGGTCCACTCTGCACTGAGGCGAAAATGGGACATTCAGAAATATAAATCTTCAGACCTCGATGGTCAAATGTCGTCCTCACTTTTCGGCCATTTGGCTATCTTACTACGAGGATGTTTGGATCGCAGAGCCGTACTGAACAGCTGGTGCATCGAACCCACGCCTTATGTCACTCAGCCTAAGTGATGAAGCCATCACGTAATCCTTGAATAAGCTGTGAGTTCGCATAGGATTCAAAGTTGAATTTGCGAAGTTAATGCGAAATCGTCTTCTTTTAACATTGTTTCGGAAACTTGACTCTACAACGGAGTCGGCTCACTGAAGTCTGAAATGGAGGTGATATAATGTGGTAAGGAAATCTAGAAGAGACCAATCCGGAAGTATATTCATCAGACACGTGCAACGTAAGATAAAGGAATGGATCACAGAACGATAAGAAGAAATGGGGGCGCACATTTTTGCATGGAACCTAGCGCTGTACAAGAGAGATGTGTAACTTCTGAAGGACCAACGAATGTATCACATTAAGAAGAAGAAGGAGGGGAGAGGACCACGTATATGTTGCGTGGTACTCAAAAGGACTTTTAGGATTTTCCGAGACGAGTTCCTGAATGGGTCTTCGAAGAAGATATGATAGACTGAAAAACGAGTTAATATTGTCCGACAGCCGGCTGCTGTGACGGGTTAAGAGCGCCCTGGAGGGGTCGTCTGCTGGTGTGACTAACGGCCTGGCGAGGGTGAGGCGAGTGGTGCAGGCACCCCGGACAGCAGAGTGCAAGGGGCAGTAATATGAAGAGTTTAAATTTAAAAAAAAAAAAAATTTTTTTTGTAAGTTTGTAATTTCTGTCATGGGTCGTCACTATTGTTGCTTGACTCAGACATTAAAAAACCTAGCTGCACCACTGGCTATGGCAGGTTAACAGTGCCCGGAGGCCAGCTGCTCCAACGGTTTTTTCATAGTTCAACTTCTCCAGTTTAATCCTGGGATACTACTGCAAACAGGATACGAATGATTCTTGTTTGATATACTCCATAATTCATCTTTCTTAACGTAGTTTTTGTTCTGCATTGTTGAAAGTTTTGTGCTTGAAGAGGAGTCATTAAATGAAATGTAGGCCTACGTGTAATAAATTTTGTGTAATGTCCAACAATGGGAATAATAACTTTAAATTTTGCTATCATGCAATGAAACGTTTATGATCCTTTTGTACTTCTGCTACTACTACTACTACTACTACTAAAAGTTAAAGGTAAAGCAGTCCCATTACAGGCCTGGAGTGGCCCAGAGGGTTCCAGGAAGTTAAGGTACCCAGATTTCGTGACACCGATACAGGTTGGTGGTAAGATTGTCGGCCTTACGTACCGGCCGCTTTTTACCCCAGTAAATACTCCTGGTACTCATTTCTGTTAGAGGCTGAGTCGACCCCAGGGCCATAGTGCGATCGGTAGGATTTTATGTCAATAAAAAATTCCAATGACACCAGCTGGGATCGAACCAGCGACCTTCCGATTTGTAGCACAGCACCTTAACCCCACTACTACTACGACTACTTATATTACTACTACTAATACTACTACTACTTATTACTTATACTACTACTACTACTACTACTACTACTACTACTACTACTACTACTACTACTACTACTGCTACTACTGCTTCCTTGGAGTTGTATGCTTGTTTTGGAAGGCAGAGAGGATTCACAAAGCATAGTTAGGTACTGGATATACGAGTAAGAAGGGAATACCAAGTCCATGGAAGAGCCTAAAGTTTCTGAGAACCTGGAAAGAAGCACAGATTTTTTTTGTTATGTCCGTAAGCACGCAGTTTTATCGCATAGGAAGCCTGCATCCGCCGAGACATCCCGTTACGCCTTCGACGTTAAGGGACACCGAAAGAAACGTGCTGCATAAGGATTAACCATTTATATAGATATGGTTTAAATAATTCGTAAATCTGTTGTGAAACTTCCATTTCGGTGAATGTTTTCTGCATAAAGCTGTTCGAATACTTGGCAGTTTGGTTGATTAAGTAAATTGGCGTTCATCTATAGTTGCATTCTGTGCGGGCCATTGATATGCTTCCAATTTCAAGATTGAAGATTGCAAGCTGTTTTGGGGGAAAATTTGGCAGCATATCCGGAGCCATTGTGTATTCTGCAGGGTGTCGGCGAGATACGGCGACGCAAAATTACCTCACCTGCCGACGACGTACCGTTGACTAAGTGACCCAGTAGCGCATTTGGTTCAGACACTGCGTTTCAAGCCGAAAGGTCGCGGGTTTTCTTTCCGATGGGATTGTTGGGATATTTGGGGTCAACTCAGGTTCTGACAGAAATGACTACCAGGGATATATACTTCCGGCTAAATGCGGCCGGTATCTACGGCTGACAACCTTGCCACCTTCGTGTTCCGATTGTTTAGAAATTCTGGGAGCCTCAGCCTTCTGGATTCCAAAGGCCTGTCCTGGTCTCTAATGGGATACCTATACCTTTACCATACTGCATTCATTCATTTCGTTCGTTGTCTGTCCTGCGACAGATCCGTATCCTCTCCCGATGAGAGTTTTCCAGTCAGTGCTTTCTCTCTCTCTTTCTTACTGCTTTCAGTTAAAGTACAACTGAATAGACGCCGGTTCCAGTGACCGCGCGGTCTGAGGCGTGAGTCTGCGGCCATTCGCTTGCTGGGATGACGGGTTCGAATCCCGCTGGGACCATGTATATCTGTTTTTTATGAGTGTTGTGTGTTGTCAGGTAGAGGTCTCTACGTCGGGCTGATCACTCGTCCAGAGGAGACCTACCGAGTGTAGTGTGCCTGAGTATAATCGTAAAGCCTCGATAATAAGGAGGCTCTGGCCCACTGGGGGCTGTCATGCCATGAAAATAATTATAAATGTATAAGCTAACCGTTACTTTGTCGAAGTTTAAAACTTTCTGTGTCAGAATGTTTAAGATGAGCGAACGAACTTGTCAGAATTGTGATGTTACACGTACGTTACAATATACTCACTACGTCAGAAGACATTCCTCGGCATTTTCACCGGGCACTACACCGGTCTGTCTGTAGTATATCGTCGCATATAAAAATCATTCGCCAGGTTATCCGCACAGGTGTACCTAATGTACCGGCCAGTGTGAAAATGACAGGTTGGAATTAATGACCTCCTGGGCTCGGGGAAATATTAATTGTGTAATCTTGCAGTTAATCACGTGGCGCTACCGAACACAGCTACATCGGCTGTTGGTTTGGATCAAGCCTAAGGCACAGTACTATACAAGTGAGAAGCATCGATGAACTTCGCAAACATAAAATTAAGAAAAAAAAATATAAAAAAATGTCGAAAATAATTTGACGATGCAGTGGTGATAAGCTGATGGAAGTACCGATCTTTATTACTGATTATTATTTCCTTATGAAGAATTTTACTGAGACGGGGAATATATAAATATAAATTAGTAGTACTCGTATATTACCAACAAATTGCACTTGTCCTTAAATACGTAACCACTCCTTGTTGCGGATATTATTTGTAGCCTTCTTCAAGGAGTATCAGTTTGTACTAAAAAACATACGCTCCCTGAAGGTGGCTGTAAATAATAACCGAAACATATAGAAGTGTTATCTTAATAATTAACAAACTTAATGCATCTGTAGGTGGCCGTCCGGTGCGCAGGTGCGCACCGGACGGCCACCTACAGAGTGTGATGATACCAGATGCTGTATAATACAATTTTGACCACCTGATGATGAGCACATATTGCTCGAAACATGTAGAGGCATATAATAAACTTATTATAAAACAAGAATTTGTGCATTAAGTTGGTTAATTACTAAGATTATACTGAGATGCACGGTCAGCAAAACAAAAAAAAAATGTACAAGTGGTTATCTATTTATAAACAATTGCAATGTTTTTAATAAACTTATTTATGTATATCAGTTGCACGGAAGATTTTTAATATTAAGTTTGAGACGGAGAGTGTTCACTGCGCGGTACGAGCTGGATCTGTAAACGTAGGTCGAGCTAATCTTAGTCTTAGAAGCTTTACAGCATTTTGATTGGCAGATCTGAAGGGGACAGACAGCTTGGTAGACCTGGACGACGACTGGAGGATAGTACTGTGAAAATAGGCAAGAAAAGGCGAACTGGATTTATTTAGCACAATACAGAGTCCAACGGGAGTTTTTTTGAACACGGTAATGAGTTTTTGGTTACCATAAAGAGGCGCGAAATTTACTGACCTATTTGGTGACTGGATTTACAAAGCCGTACTCTACTATGCTCAGTTAGGTGATTCTAGAAGTGGTGCTCGAACCGTGATCCTTCCATTGACCAATCTAATAATAACACCTATTATATGTTCACAGACTCATTAAAATGCGATCAGTTAGGTTTACAGCTCGTTAACCAGAAAACAAGAGGGGAAATATGACTTCTAAGCGAGAGTTCATCTCTGTGCAGTAAAGTTTTCTCCGTTTATTTGGAACGAATTTAGCCCGCTTTAACACAATTCAGCCTCCGAAATTAAAACTGAACCAGAGTTTACATACACTGTGCTTCCATTTGAATATTCATGTGTTTTGCGCTGTAATTTATTCCCTTTGTGTGACCACTACATTACAATCCAACTGACAGATTCAGAGAGCTTTAATATTGTTCTGTTCAATGGATATTTAGCCTGCCTGAAAGGGTCACGTGACCTTATGTGTGTGTTAGTGGCTATGTGTGTCTGTAGTGTATTGTATCTCATTTATATGCTATTAGAAGACCTGAACGCCGGAACAACGAATTAATTGCACGATAATTGATCTTCTTATATTCCTATTTGTAAGCTGGTGATATTACTATATTTTTTTATATAGACACTTTCCATGCCCGAATCAGACAATGTACGTAGCTCAGCATAATGACCAGACCGCTACCGAACAATTTCTCTTAACTGGTAGCGCTCTCACTTGTATTGTGGAGGTCCCAGGCTCGAATCTCTGCTGCATCACTGCCGTGGCTCTAGTCCTCGCAGTTTAATCCATTGCCTACTAATGCTTGGTTAGTAACTTAAATTATACCACTGTCGTTTCTTTCTGCGTCCCTTCCGGTTCATAATTTACTACCATCCATTTATTCGACGCTATGTACAACGTGACAAAAGCCTCTCTGCACGTGTACTGCCCCATTCCTCGTATTCAGTCTAAAAGCACGTAGGGGCCATTCTCAGCACGTGTTGTTACTTGAATATAGCAGGATTACATCCAAAAAATCCCCGCCATTTTGGCATAGCAACGTTCAGCGCGAGTCTCACAAACCTTACAGTCCTTCTACCCCAGTCACACGATTGCCGCTGCTACGTAAGCAGACGATACTAGCACCTCCACCTCTCTGATTGCAGAAACACACTGATGTGCGCGTACACGACTTTGTGCACTCTCCCGTCTTGTGATATGAGCCTAGGCTAACTAACGTTACCTGCGCCTAAAGCTGGAGACTTTGTGGAATTGGCCCTGCAATATGAGAAATGTGTTTTGTATTAATCTTTAACCAACTGACAATGAGTCCAATGCCTTAAGCCCGTTTGGCGATATCACGGAATTTCTGGCACTAAATGACATCGCCTGTTCACTTCCAAGCATTCGTTCCACGAAATACAACTCGCCTGGATCCGTTTTGTGCACGTTTTTTATTTCCTGCATGAGGTAACTTTCAGTACCTGTTCTAGCTTAGCTGAACGGAAAGCAATGTGTTTTATTTCAGAACAGTGTTTTAATAAATTTTAATTTATGTAATAATTTTATTACGACGAATACATTATCTGTCATCCAAAACCCAGTTAAGTGTATTGCAACCTCCCATTGACTTACATCTTTTACTCTACTAACGCATTTACAATCTTTTCATCTTATTCTTTTAATCAGTTAACGATCCCACAAACAAATGTGAGACCCACTCTGCTGTCTCGGCTACTGAAAATGAACCGTGTGTGGCCTCCTGGCAATCTAGTTTATAACCAGCGTTCGCTCCATTTTGATACAAGGCAGCTAAGGGCAGTGTAAGGATGGTTTTATGGATCTTAGTCTACGCGGTCCCCAAAGCCAGCCTGGAAGCCTTGGAGCAGAAAAATCTCTTGCTTCTGCCGGAAGTAGAACCCCGATCCCTTGCTCGTCTGTCGCTTAGTCCAATCACTATACTAACTATACTGTAGGTAGTGCATCAGAATTTAAACTTTTGGCGCCGGAATTTTTTTTTTAATTTTAGCACACCCTGTATATAAAATGTGTATAATACAGAAACCAAATACGTTAGAATTATGAAACAAACTGCATTTTGAAGAGAAAGAAACGGAGAGTATATACCGTGTTTAAAATATTCGGTACCTATATTTGTTGAATAAATATATAAAATGCAACTGTAGAGGTTAGCGGTGCGGTACGACCACTAGAGTTGATATTAGGGGTCAAAAGGTTAAAGGTAATCTATATAAACGTATAATCACACGCCTACGTTTATTTCAAGGTCATGAACGCATTATTTTTTTTTAACGAAATATTTTTCCCTTATTCGCTGGAAACGAGCTGGAACCCCCCAGGGAGACGCCATCCGCGGTACTGAACCGAGTTTATTGACACGCAAAGAGAGAAACAGACGAATGTGTGTGAGTAGGTGTGTGTCAGAGAGTGAGTGGTTCGATGGACGGTCAGTTATACGCATTCATTGCATCATTTACAAACTTCAGATGCGTCACCCCCGTCGTGTTTAGTAATACAATAATGAGAGGGTTTTTAATGAGTCAAAACAAACTAAGTTTTTTTTAGATGTTGTTATTTTAAACTGACGACACGTTTCGGCCCCTGTGTGTCGTCAGTTTAAAATAACAACATCTGAAAAACTTAGTTGTGTTTTGACTCATTTAAAACCCTCTCGTTATTTTATCAGTGAATCGTGTTTATAAATATAGAAGATAAGTAAAACAAATATATAGGAAACAGAACTGGGGAATGAATAACGATACAATAAATAGAGGCCAGGTGAAAATGAAGTAGGAACAACTGAGCTTTGGCCTGTAATGAAGTTTGTAAACAACAGGGATAATCGTACATGAAAAGAATGGTAGACGAAACACAAAGTTTACACATTGTAACAGAAACTCTAAAAACACACATTAATCGTTTTGTAATGACGTGAACTTAATTGCGGTACACACAGTCCCACGTAATAAAAATGCTGTGCACCATTTAACGTTTACAAAATTAATGTCTGTATCGACATGAATTCATTTAATGAAGCTCTGAACAGTGGAGGAAGAATTTTGTGGAATAGAACAGGAAGAACTGAAGATAATGTTGCAATACAAAAAAATGCTTGAAAATAGAGAAAGACGAAGAAGAAGAAGGAGAAGAAGAAGAAGAAGAAGAAGAAGAAGAAGAAGAAATTCTGCTTTTTATAACGTCAGTAATTAAATATGGTCAGTACTACAACAAATTCTGGTCCATAAACTGAGGGATGTGAAGTGTCTAGGTGAATGAATGTATTATGGGTCTAACTACAACAAAACCGTTGATATTTCAAACGGAAAATTTTAAACGTAAATTCAACTGATAAAGCTGTTTCTGTGTAGGTGTAGTATAGCTGCCCATAAGAAAGAGCCTCATCAAAATCACCTCACCTCAGTAGAGTGCAATCTACTTCAGTTCCACATATATAAATTTTGTAATCTGCACGCAGTACTAAAATAACGAACTTATTTTAACACCGACACCAGAAGCATAATTCCTGCTGTAGTTTATTACCACAACCTACAGCTTCCTATTCGTAACTAGTAAAACCCAGGCTTGTAAGAAACATATCTACATAATCGCATATATATATATATATATATATATATATATATAGATTGTACTACTACTACTAGTAGTAGTAGTAGTAGTAGTAGTAGTATAGATCTCCATAGACACTATAGGCCATCGAATTCCCACTCGGAATTTCCGAGACCTTCGTGTTTTCCTTGTCAGTCCGTCCTTCAGAAATTGTTACACCTCGAGGTGTGCCACCGTAGTTTGTTGCGATTCTGATCTCTTCAGAAGGTAATTTACCTCGCTTAGTCGAATTTTATATTATTTTAGTTTTATATCAAATGTGTCTTAACGCGTTTTTCTGGCAGTCTGCACTCCAAAAATATAATGGACTAAGATACACAGAAATATAATTTTGCTGTTGTTTTGTATGGGTGTGAAACATGGTCGCCCATATTGAAGGAGGAACACAGGCTGGGGTTGTTTGAAAATAGGGCGCTGAGACGGATATTTGGGCCTATGAGGGGCGAGGTAACAGGGGAGTGGAGAAAACTACATAATCAGGAGCTTAAAGATCTGTATTCCTGAACAAATATTTTGCGGGTGATCAAATCGAAAATGAGGTGATCGGGGGCACATAGAGAGGTATACACAGGGTTTTGTTGGGGAAACCTGAAGGAAAGAGACAACATGGAAGACCCTGGCCTAGATAGGAGGATAATATTAAAATGGATCTTCAGGAAGTTGGGTGTGGCGTGGACTGGATTGATACGGTTCGGAATGGGGACGGGTTTCGGGCTGTTGTAAACGCGGTATGAACCTTCGGGTTCCATAAAATGCGGGGAATTTCTTGACTAGCTAGAAACTGTTAGCCTCTTAAGGACTGCGCCCCATGGAGTTACTTAGTTACGCGTGCTAACGAAATATTTAAATGTTCTTGTGTTTGTTTCGTGCGTTTCATATCTTTCGCGTTTATTGTCGTTTGTCATTTGTTGTATGTTGTGCTGTTTCTGTCGTGGGCCGCTTGGCTCTTGACTCAGCACGTCAATGAACAAAAATTGATATGAATTTCATTATTCTTAGGCTACTATTTCGTGATCAACAAAGACCACACTTCGGTCAAGGTCATTTTTTACTCTTGTGATATCCAATAAATTAATTCGAAAGCTGTTAAAGCTTTGTGCTTTGCAGCTAACCCTGTACTAATATTGCTGTTTGTCATTACCGTAATTTGCTGCTTTATTTCCAGTTTTATATCT
>Ga0131853_10015112_pt1 | contig 14125 bp, 13 predicted proteins | sample TergutLab28metaG_FD_92764 | JGI IMG/M metagenome (GOLD analysis project Ga0131853, IMG submission 92764) | Labiotermes labralis P1 segment gut microbial communities from Petit-Saut dam, French Guiana - Lab288 P1 (version 2) (version 2) | ecosystem: Host-associated > Arthropoda: Insects >... | reverse complement strand
AATTTTAGCATCGCATACAAAATCTCTTCTTTATAAGAAATATATTCGTACAACTGATGGTCAAACCCCTCAGCCAACCTAGCTTCAACATCACTCACACGAACACCAGTAAGCAACTTATCCAACGCTTTAATAATATTCTCCATCAACACAATATCGACCCCATCTGGTAATGACACTGTCACATTTTCAACATGACCCCCATTCGTGATTAAAATCAAAACGGCTTGTGTCTCTGATATAGGTACGAATTGAATTTTTTGAACAACATTATTTTCGCGAGATGGACCGAGCAAAATCGATGTATAGTTGGTTAAGCTCGCTAAAATCTTCATTGCTTCTTTAACCGCAGTCTCTCTAGCAATTTGTTTTTGTGTCACAAGGGCATTAAACTGCAAAGTCTCTGGAATCACATTATCTTCATTCTGTTTATCGACCAGAAAATCAACATAATAACGATAACCTTTATGACTCGGTATTCTTCCACTGGACGTATGTGTTTTTTCAATGAACCCAAATTCTTCTAAATCGGCCATCTCATTGCGAATGGTTGCAGCAGAGAACTTGAGATCTTCTTTTTTAGATAAAACACGTGATCCAACTGGAAGTGCAGTCGCGATGAATTCCTCAACAATTGTTTTTAAAACTAAATTTTGTCTCTCTGTTAACATGATGATCCCTCACTTGGCACTCGACGCTTTAAAGTGCTAATCAATATTATACAACATTTTATTAGCACTGTCAACCGTTAAGTGCTAATAAAGTTCCAAAATATAAACTGCCCATTTTCTAGGCAGTTTATGTACTACATATTTTTTATATCTTGGTGGCATGATAGACCTTGTTAATTATTCAATTTATCCATAAACCAAAGTTTCAATTACACAAGTATGGGTCTTTTCTGTTTTATCATAATTAACGCCCACAAGCAAAAGGTCTCCTTTATATTCATCAAGGGCTGAAATATAGTTTTTCGCTTTTATTTGGTGAATTGCCCCTTCCACTGTTTGATCCCATTTCAGCTCAACCACGATAGCTGGCTTATCTTGGTGTTTTTTTCTTGGGATAAAGACTAAGTCAGCATAACCTTTCCCAGTCGGCAACTCACGAATAGTCGTGTAATAGTCTTTTGCACTATAAAGTGCTAAACTGATAACACAACTTAAAGCATTTTCATCATTGTATGCTAAAATAGAGGTATTCTCGGCATGAACCTGTTCAATTCCTTTCGCAACTATATCAGCTTGACCTTGCCAAAGAGCTTTGAGTATTTTATCTGAATGACCAATGGCATTGATAACATTAGTCCATTTTAAGGATTTAATCGACGTCATGAATTCATCCCGAACTTCTTCATTTGGAATTCGAACCGTTTTATCTTCAAAATGATAAGTCAAATAGCCTAGGTGGACAAGAAGTGTCAAAATATCATCAGCTGACTCAAATGTTGTCATATCATTAATAAAACTGCGCGTATTAATTCCTAAACTAGCACCCGATAACATAAGCGTAACCTTTTCTCTTAACCCATCAAAATCGAGCATAATGTAATCTTTCAAGGCTTCATATGTTTCAGTATTGTTCCAGTAGCTATCAAACGTTTTATTTAACAAACATGATTTAGCCGAACGTGGGTTATAAATCGGTTGCTTGCGATCAGTGAAATAACCATTGTACCATTTTTCTATATCATCAAAACTCATCTCGTACTCATGAGCTAATGATTTAACTTCTGCTTCTGTAAAGCCAAAATACTCTAAGAATTGGTAAGGTCTAATCATGGAATACTCATCAAACATATTCAGTGCTGAATGGGTTCCGTATTTTTTGATTGGTAAAATACCTGTCATATATGCGAGTCCTACATAGGTTTTATCTTTTAATAGCGTGCGTAAAAAGTCAAGGTAGTCTTTTTGAGCATCCAAATCATCTTTGTACTCGCGGAATAGACAATCCCATTCATCAATTAAGATAACAAATGGACGTTTGGTATGTAAATACAAATCCATCATCACTTGCATGAGATTATTTGGTTCTTTATACCTAGCTTCTGGATGGGCTTCTATTAATTCATTACCAACTTTTTCTACTAATTTAGTAATCATTTCTGTCACGGTTGATGTTTGGCTTAAAAATTCTTGCATGTTAATCATCACCACATGATACTGATTCAGATGTTTTTCATAAGATGCGTGCGTGGCTATTTTCAATCCTTTAAATAAGTCATGACTGTCTTCACTTGCGCCATAATAAGCAGCCAACATTTCAGCTGCCATCGTTTTTCCAAATCTTCGTGGACGACTGATGCAAATGAATCTTTGTTTTGTATCAACGAGTTTGTTTGTCTCAATCACTAAATTACTTTTATCCACATAGATTTCTGAATTTAAAGCCATCTCAAAATCCCTAATTCCTGGATTCACATATTGACCCATAAAGTTCTCCTCCTTGCACTAAACTTCTTCTTTTATACTATAGCACAAATAGCAAGAAAAATACAGCTATTGCAACTGATTTAATTTTGCCGACCAAGTTGCTTCTTAGTAAACGTAGCAATCCTTGTGTTGTTACAACATCATAAAATATGATCAAATAATTATTTCTGCGGAGAAAGTGGGTTGAAATTCAATCAGCACAAAAAGATCTGCTTCACTAATCTTCCTTAGCGAGACAGATTTTTTTATTGTGACCTGAGAGCTGATCATGTGCTTGTTCAACAACCCATTTTATCTGGGCATCAGTGACTTGATCGACACCAAATCTTCCCAAATGGATCAGAAATTCAATATTCCCCTCTCTTTCCCCACCTTTAATCGGCGAATATGTTAACCCGAGTGGTATAAACGCTAATTCACGAACAAAATCGACAATCTCTTTAATAACATGTACATGCACTTTAGCGTCGCGAACGATGCCCTTTTTACCGACCAAGGCCTTGCCAGCTTCAAATTGGGGTTTAATTAAAGCAACCACTTCGCCCTCTTCTGCAAGCAATTCTTTGATAACAGGCAACAAGAGTTTAATTGAAATAAATGAAACATCCATACAGACAAAAGTTGGCGTACCATGCTTTAAATCCTCACGTGTCATATGTCTGAAATTAGTTCGCTCCATATTCAAAACCCGATCATCTTGCCTTAACTTCCAAGCCAACTGATTATAGCCAACATCAATAGCATAGCATAACACAGCACCATTTTGTAAGGCACAATCAGTAAAACCACCCGTGGATGCACCAATATCCATCATGACTTTCCCTGTTAAATCCAAATCAAATACTTCAATAGCTCGCTCTAATTTATAACCACCACGACTCACATAAGGCATCACTTGACCTTTAATTCGAATCTCAGCATCCACCAATACTTTGGTTCCCGCTTTATCAACAGGTTCATTATTGACTAACACAATCCCTGCCATGATGGCTCGCTTCGCCGCTTCACGAGATTCAAAAAGGCCTAAATTAGTGACCAATACATCTAAACGCTCTTTTTCTTTACTCATTGCTCTGCTCCCCTGTCATTTCTAAAATCCGTTCTTTCACATCGCTAATTGACAATGCCAAAGATGACAGGACACTTGCTACATCACCATGCGGAATCGGCATATCAGGCAATCCCATTCGCCTCAAATTAACAGCTTGACCTGTTTCACTATAATATTCTAACATGGCACTTCCCAAACCACTAATTAAAGAAGCCTCTTCATAGACTAGAATTGGCACCTTCATATCAGCGAGAACACCCATCACTTCCCAATCTAGTGGTTTAATATAGCGGGCATTAACCACACCAACACTCAAATTATTTTGCTTTTCAAGCTCATTTGAAAGCTCAACTAAGTCATCTAAAACTGGTCCGATAGAAACGATCACCACATCATTACCATTTTTCAAAACATCCCACTTGCCAACAGGAATCATCTGCCACTCTGGATACTTAGCTTTGATTTTTTCAACATTCCCTCGAGGATATCTAATCGCAACCGGCCCCTCAATTTGGTACGCGGTATAAAGCATATCAAAAGCTTCACGCGCATTTCGCGGCATCATAATCGTGATATTTGGAAAAGGACGTAGCATTGCTATATCAAAAATCCCTTGATGCGTCTTTCCATCTGCGCCAGTTACCCCAGCGCGATCAATCCCAAGCACCACATTCAAATTAGGAAGACAAACATCATGTTCAATTTGATCATAAGAACGCTGAATAAAAGTTGAATAAATCGATACAAAAGGTTTCATCCCTTGCGAAGCCATCCCTGCTGCCATTGTCACAGCATGACCTTCCGCAATTCCGACATCAAGCAGACGCTCAGGATAAGCAGATAAATAATCATAAAGTTCTGAACCATGAAGCATCGCAGGCGTAATAACAGACACTCGATGATCATGATTGGTTAATTCGATCAAACCACGACAAATATGATGACTCCAAGATACTTTCGGGTTATCAGCTAATATTTCCTTATCAGCCACGCCACGACTGCCACTTAACTCAAAAGGAACTACTCCATGCCAAGAACCGTCAGTGTCCGCCTCAGCTGGTGCATATCCCTTTCCTTTGATCGTTTTTATATGAATAATAATCGGCTTATCAACTTTTTTAGCATACTCAAAACTCCGAACCAAATCATTCATATTATGACCATCAATCGGTCCAAAGTCTTTGAATCCCATCGCTTCATAAGGCTGTAATTCACTCAAAAATATTTGCTTAACATTACTTTTCATTCGCGCAATCATTCGACCCAAAAAATTATCAGTCCCAACAGCACGTCGCACCTGACGTTCTACATTAACATAAGCATTTTGACGTCTGAAAGTCGTAAATAAAGAAGATACAAACCCAACATTTGGCGATATCGACATCTCATTATCATTTAAAATAACAATTAATTTCTTCTTAACATTACCGATATGATTCAACGCTTCATAAGCTAAGCCACCGGTAAGCGAGCCATCACCAATAACTGAGACAACTTCATAATCGTCATTATTAAAATCACGCGCATAAGCCATCCCAACAGCCACAGAAACAGAAGTTGATGAATGACCAGAAATAAAAGCATCATGGACTGATTCGGATGGGTCTGGGAAGCCACTTAAGCCCCCCCATTGCCGCAACGTATCAAACTGATGTGCGCGTCCTGTTAAAATTTTATGAATATAAGCTTGATGACCAACATCCCAAATGAGTTTATCAGTTGGTGAATTGAAAACTTTATGCATCGCAACTGTTAATTCAACTACCCCTAGATTTGAAGAAAAATGGCCGCCTGTTTTAGCGATTGATTCGATTAAGAATTGGCGGATATCTGCACATAGCTCATTAAGCTCTTTAATTGACAAATCTTTAAGGAACTCAGGGTTTTCTATTTCTTTGATATTAATTTTTTGGGGAATGGACATTGCTGCCGCTCCTTTCGTTTCGTTAAACTTTCTCTTGATTAATCAGATGAATCACTTTATCTTCTTTTTGCTTACCAACAAGTGACTGCAAGCAACGTGGATATAACTTCCTTACTTCCTCAATTGGAATCCAAGAAATAACCTGCTCTTCATCATCTGGATTATCATAAATCTTCTGCTCACCAGTATTTCCCTTGTATATAAATAAATACTCATGATAAGGCACTTCTATTTCAAAGAAATTTTCAATAATCGAAAACAATTCGGGATTCAAAAGCGAAGCACCCGTCTCTTCTAACATTTCACGCTTAATAGCTGTTAGGCTATTCTCGCCAAAAGCTATTCTGCCACCGGGCAAAGAAATCGTGCCATCTGGAAAGGTACTGACCAAGAGCTGATTATCCTTTTCAATCCAAACCGCAACTCTCACATTTAACTTACCACCTGCGAATTCAATGGTTAAATCATTTTTCATAGTTATTCGACTCCTCTTATTTAAGCAAGCTATTCCCACTCTGTTTTAATAGCATTCCACTTCAAGGAAAACTGCTTTTCATCAACAATTGCTACAAAAACAGGCTCTAGGAATCCTCGAATTCCTGGCATAATAATCGAAAAATCAGTTTCAATTCCTGGCATCTTCTTCAAGAAAGCTTTCCACCGTTTTCGGATATCATCGTCATCGACTAAAGCACAAATCCGAGCAAAACTGTCATAGCTATATTCCGTTTTTCGGTTATGAAGTGTTTCGTAGATAGCTTCTTGCAAAACAAGTCCTTCAAAATCAAAATTCTGTGAGAGATAATAAATATCGTGAAAATCTTTCATTCGACTGGTTAATTCAAATCGTTTTAAGATTGCATCAAATTTTTCGGCGATTACACTTTCAAGCGAATAAGTTTTAATTTCTGGTTTTTCAAAATCATGAAGCTGCGTACTAATAGTAGCAGTTTTTGCGTAAGGGGTTATCACATCACCGACACCAATGTCGACACTAAAAGGAATTTTTACTCGTTTTATCTCTCCAATAATCTGGGCACTAATCCCATTATATTTGCGTTGGGTTGAAATTTCCTCAAAACCTTTTGCAGTCATTTTTATAAAATCATTTCCTGTAGGTGTTGTAATCACTTCATCAATGATTTTCTGCACATCTTCAATTGATGTATTCAAGTGTTTTAATAGAAAATCAACATCAACCGTCGGACGACTTGTAAAATTAGTAAGTGTATAAATGAAGTAGCCGCCTTTTAAGATGAAGTTATCAGCGTATTGCGATTTTGATAAACGCCGCAAGAATTCTTCTTGAACAAAAAGTTGCAAACATTCTTGATAGGTAATATCAAGTTCCTTCGCCTGAACCCTTAAACGTTCAAGGACTGAAGCTGCTCGATCTTTCATTTATAGCCACACTCCTATCAACTGTTTCACTTTCTCTGTTACCCGCAATTCTTTTGCATATTTCATTAAATTAGGAATATTTCGCTTTGGGTCATTTATGTAGCCAAGAATTACCTTATTAAAGATTTCCTTATCCACATCATTCATTCGTCTCAGAAAGTCACAAACCGTTCGATCACGGTCATACATCTTTACTTCAAAACCATCAATTTCGTAAATAGCAACGCCAAGATTTAACAACTCATCTTTAGTTCGATAAGCATTGACAAAGGGATAATCAATTTCTGTGCGAGTATGGGAGACATTACGCTTAATAGCAAAATTCCACTGAGCAGGAGTTCTATCGCTGTACCGGTAATAAAAAGCAGCTGTTTCCATGCAAAAAATCACATCTGGAAACAATTTTTTTAAAATCACAATATCTCCACCAACAAAATCATTACTCCAATGATAGTAACCATGCTTAACTCGTTCAATAACATTCATTTCACACAACTGTGCAATTTTGCTTTTACCTATTCCAATTAAATTCAACTCTGCTGAAGTCATCACATAGCCATGCCGTTTAAATATAGTTTTTAGTTTTCTAATTTCTGCTTTATTCAAATCCAAACACCTCCCAAACCACCGCACCAAAATCCTTCGTGTATGTGGCTTGGGATCATTATACCCCTTATTTGCCTCGAAATCAATAGAAAAAACTATATTTTGATCACGCCACCCTACTGATTTTTAAATCAGTGGCAGGAGAAATTCACCTATCACGCCTCGCCACATACAAAGTCAATGCTTTCAACATCTCAACATCAGCTCGCAGTGCAGCCAATTCTTCAAGCGCTTTACTTGTCTCTACTTCCAGCATTTGTTTCGCACCTTCTAATCCAAGTAATGACACATAGGTCGATTTAGCATTTGCTTCATCACTACCAACAGTCTTTCCAAGCTTCCCAGTATCACCCTCAACATCTAAAATATCGTCTTGAATTTGAAAAGCAAGTCCTAAATGATTCGCAAACCAGCGCAATCTGTGTGTATAAATACCTGTTGGTTCAGTAATAAACCCAGCTGCTAAGCAGGCAAATTCAATTAGCTTCCCTGTTTTTAATTGATGAATTTGCTTCAACTTATCCAAGCTGACAGGTCTTTCTTCTGCCTCCATATCAAGCAGTTGTCCTTCAATCATACCACATGACCCAGCTGCAGCACTTAACAATCGAACTAATCTCAACCTCATCTCAACATCAAGGTTTTTATCGTTTGCTAATACATTAAACGCATCTGTTAACAAACCATCTCCTGCTAAAATTGCCACTGCTTCACCATATACTTTATGGTTAGTTGGAACGCCACGACGCAAATCATCGTCATCCATCGCTGGCAAATCATCATGAATTAAAGAATAGGTATGAATCATCTCAAGTGCTACTGCAGTTGCCAACCCTTTTTCTCTGCGAGTACCAAAAGCATCTAATATCATTAAAAGCAAAATAGGACGGAATCTTTTCCCACCATTGCGGGTAGAATACCTCATCGCTTTCGCTACCGTATGCACACTGTCATATTGATAATCCTTCATTGCTAGATCAATCTCTTCCCCAAGCTGCTCCATATAATCATCCAGATTCATAGATTACTCCCCACTTTCATTAAAGTCACTAATATTCCCAGAAGCATCAACCAACTTAACGATCTCTGCCTCAATCTTCTGTAATTTCTGATGACAATCAGTCGATAACATCATCCCCTCTTTATATAATTCAATCGACTCTTCCAAAGGCAAATTCCCAGCTTCTAACTTGTGAATAATCCCTTCTAATTGCTGCAGTGCTTCATCAAATTTAACTTCTTTTTTCGCTGCCATATCCGCTACACCTACTTCCTTTTTAATCATTTATAATCTCCGTTACTTGCGCTTTAAAGCTCCCCTTATTCAACTTCCCTAAAATCTCTTTTCCAACCACCAATTCCTCAGCATCCTTGATCGCATTACCAGCATCATCCGTTATAACTGAGTAGCCTTTTTTCAAAACTGCTAATGGATTCAACATCTCAAGCTTCGTTAATATGACCGTATAGCTATTCTTTGTCCCCACCAGATTCTGCTGAATTCGTTCATTTAAACTTATATCAAGTCGCTCTAGTCGCTGCTTTTTTTGCACAACATGCTCATTCAAAACATATTCAAGATTTTTTTCAAGTTGAGAAAGTGAGAGCATTCGACTTTCAAATAGTGCTCTTGGATTCTTCATGATGTAGTGATTCGTTAAGCGATTCAAAATAACTTCTTTAAAATTAATTTGCGTTTTTAATCCCTGATTAAGTCGTGCTTTTAACTGATTCAAATAAGTCAACACATCAACAATATTAGGTGCAACCATCTCAGCTGCTGCAGTTGGTGTAGGGCTACGCATATCCGCTACAAAATCCGCAATCGTAAAATCCGTTTCATGCCCAACAGCTGCTATAATCGGAATCTGTGATTGGAAGATCGCTTCGGCTACAATTTCCTCATTAAACGCCCATAAATCCTCGATCGATCCTCCCCCACGACCTATTATCATCGCATCAACTAGTTGCTCCTCATTCACTTGTTTAATCCGCTTTACAATGTCTGCCGCTGCTTCATCACCTTGAACCAACGCAGGATACACATAGATTTCCACATTTGGCGAACGTCTCTTCATTGTTGTAATCATATCACGAATGGCAGCTCCAGTTGGCGATGTTATGATCGCAATGGCTTTCGGTAGTTTCGGTAGTGGCTTTTTATAAGTATCATTAAACAAACCTTTCGCACTCAATTTTTCTTTCAATTGATTAAAGGCAACATATAAATTACCGACGCCATCCTCTGTTATCTTTGTAACATGAATCGAATAAGTTCCCGATGGTTCGTAAAGAGAAATGCTCCCAGTTACAACAACTTGCATCCCATTAGTCGGCTCAAATTGAACACCTTTCGTTGCTCCTGCAAACATCACCGCACTAATTTGGGTTTTCTCATCTTTCAAAGTAAAGTAAAAATGCCCGCGCGAATGACGTTTAAAATTTGAGATTTCACCTTTAAGTAGCAATTTCTGCAAATGAGTATCCACATCTATCTTTAATTTTAAATATTTTGTTAGAGCCGTAACCGTTAGCGGCAATTGGTCTTGACTAGACATTCACTTCACCTACTCTACCTTATTGGTCAAAGTTTTCCCGATTTTATCTAATAATCGATTGTTAAAATTCGGCGTCTTCTTATCACCTGTATCTGTAAAATTCTTTGTTAATTCAATCGCTTCATTAATAACGATTTTAACCGGTGTTAATTCTTCCATCATCTCATAAACAGCTAACCTCAAAATTGCTTTATCAACTTTGTTAAGTCTAGAAAATGACCATCCTTCAAGGTGTTCAATAATCAACTGATCAATTTTTTCCAAGTGATCCATAACTCCCGAAAGGGTCGTAAAATAAAATGCCTCGATCGTAAAAGCATCCTCTAAAATTTCTTCACTTAACCGTATCTCTGGATTTTGAGCTGCTTCATCTTTCAAGTCCAAAACAAAGTCTTCTATTGAGGCAGTAGCCACCTCTTTCTCAGCTGCCCCAACCTCGATATGGTATAAGGTTTGGACAATCAATTGACGCATAGCATGACGATTCAAAATAATCACTCTCTTCAAAAAATTTTTCTTTTCGGATAAAATAATCACTCACGAATAAAAATAAAATAGCTACAAACTAACAGGCATTAAGTCGTAGCCGTTCGATATCATAATTATACTTGATTTTGGTTTTTTTTACAATGGTTCGAAGGTCATTTTATCTTTTTAAGATGGTTTGTTCTCATCAAATGTTTTAATGTCCATCATTACAAAAGCACTCGTTTCTTTAAATTCAAAATAAATCAGCGCGTCATTTTTGGGGTAGCTGAAAATGTTGTAATGTGTTAAAATGAGGTATAAAGACTAAGGAAACTCTAGTATATTCCTACTGCTAAAGCGATTCTTTTTTTGCCTACTAAGGTCGAGGGCAGCTTTTGACGTAAGAAAAATGAGTTTGTGAGGGCTTCGAGATTCCGAGGGTTTTTGCATGGAGGTAACAGAGATGGATTATTTTAAACGATTAAATATTGAACCAACAGATGATGTAAACAAAATTAAGCGGGCGTATAACCAAGAATGGGGAAAAGTCTTAGAGGATTATGAAGCGACTAAAGCGTTGAATGAGGCGCAAGAATTAGCATTGGAATATGCAAAAAACAATGCTGGCAGCAAAGTTGAAAAAGTAAATACCGATGCCAAAATAAAAGTTCCATCAGCAAAAGATGAGCCTGCTTTGACTATTGAAGAAAAAGTTTTTAATGACAGTTCAGCTATGGAAACTGACGAAGTTTATGCGACAATTTCTAGAAAGAAAAAAAGGAGACCAGTTCAATTAGCTGGTCTTGTTGCGATTGGTATTGTGATGATTGGATTTGTAATGTTAAGAGGTGAATTTCAAGCGCTTCAAACAGAAAGGATACAAAGACAAATTTTCAATGAATTTATTACTGATAGTGAAAGAGATGTGACTGAAGCGGCATTTGATGAGGCGATTGAAACTTTAATTCGTGATTTGCGAGCATCGAATGATCCAATGCGAGGGTCGAATTTAACTTTTAATGAATTGCTACAAGATAGTTTGGATTTTTCTTGGCGCGTTCAAGTTGCTTTATGGCAAACAGGTTGGTGGCAACTAGGAGAAAGTGTAAATCCTTTAGATCAACTTTACTACGAGCGCGCTGAAATTTACCTTTCGCTGATCGAAATGTACCGACAAGACTTGAGGCGATTGAATGTTCCAAATCCAACAACTGCCAATTTTGATGAACTAGAACGTATTCAGGAAACATTAGCATGGTTTTTTGAAAGTTTTGAATAACTCGCCATACAAAAAAGGCAAAACACAAACATTTTGCCCATCTAATGCATCGAAATATCTTTTAAAAATATTAATCGCTAACCTCTTGCCTCAACAATTAATTTAATTGCTGTTCGCTCAAAACCATCGATATAAATATCGGTGAATGCTGGTACACAGATTAAATCTTTACCAGTTGGTGCCACATAACCTCTTGCAATCGCAATTGCTTTAACTGCTTGATTAAGTGCACCAGCGCCAATGGCTTGTATTTCAACTACGCCACGCTCGCGAAATGTATTTGCAAGTGCACCTGCAACTGAATTAGGATTTGATTTCGATGATACTTTCAGTACTTCCATTCCTAGCCCCCCTTTTAATCTGACCATAGGGTATCTCTCCAATTTTCAAATTTAGCAAACAACAAATACAGAGATACCCTATTCAAGGAAAGTCTATGCCTAAAAGATGTTTAAAAGACCAAGAATAAAAAAATTTGCGCAGCAATCCGTGATTGGATCAAAATAAAAATTCACCCACCGGGCGAATTTTTATTTTGCTATCTCAACAACTCTCGTTTCACGGATAACTGTCACTTTAATATTAACAGGATAGTTAAGCTCTGCTTCGATTTTTTTACGAACTTCACGAGCTAACTTATGCGTCTTTGCATCATCTAATTTATTCGGTAGGACAGCAATTCGAATTTCACGCCCTGCTTGGATCGCAAATGCACGCTGAACACCATAAAATCCAGAAGCAATAACCTCTAGTTTTTCAAGACGTTTCATATAATTTTCTAGCGATTCGCTACGCGCACCTGGTCTACCTGCTGATAATGCATCTGCTGCAGCAACAATCACCGCAATTAAACTTTTCGCTTCAACATCACCATGATGTGAGGCAATGGCATCAATAACCGTTTCATTTTCTTTATACTTGTAAGCTAGATCAACACCGATTTCAACATGAGAGCCTTCTAGCTCATGATCCACTGCTTTTCCAATATCATGCAACAAACCAGCACGTCGTGCCAAACGTTCATTCTCACCAATCTCAGCAGCAATCATCCCTGAAAGATAAGCAACTTCCATCGAATGTTTCAACACATTTTGACCATAACTTGTTCGGTAATGAAGCCTTCCTAAGATGCGAATTAAATCTTTATTCATCCGACCAATACCTAAATCAAAAATCGCATTTTCTGCAACTTCAATCATCTTAGCATCTAATTCTTCTCTTGTCTTGTCAACAACTTCCTCAATCCGCGCTGGGTGGATACGCCCATCACTAATCAATACTTCTAAAGTCAAACGCGCAATCTCACGCCTAACGGGATCAAAACAAGATAATACAACAGCCTCAGGCGTTTCATCAACAATCACATCAACACCCGTTAATGCTTCAAGTGATCTGATATTACGACCCTCACGACCAATAATACGACCTTTCATTTCATCAGTTGGTAAATTAACAACTGTGATGCTATAATCATTCGTCTGTTCTGATGCGTAACGTTGAATCGCAGCGACTAAAATATTTTTAGCTTTCTTGCTTGCTTCTAGTTTCGCTTTTTCTTCTGCTTCTTTTACATACTTTGAAACTTCATACTCTAATTCCCGCTCTGTTGTTTTCAACACCATTGAGCGCGCTGTTTCACGATCAAGTCTTGCAATTTCAAGCATCTTTGCTTGTTGCTCATTTTCAAATTCAACTAATTTTTCCTTTTGTATCTTAACTAAATCTTCCACTTTGCCTTCACGTGTTTTTATCGCTGATTCTTTCCTCAAGATATCCTCATCTTTTCTTTCAAGAATCGTTTCACGTTTTTCCAAATTCAAAATACGACGATCAATCGTTTCCTCGCGACCAACAATACGTTGCTCTAAACTAACTAAATCGCGCTTTTTCTCAGCAATTTCTGAATCTGCCTTCTCTTTTATCTTTTGAATTTCTTCTTTCGCATCTAATAATGCTTCTTTTTTATCGGTCTCTGCTTCTCTTTTAGCATTTTCAACAATATCAGCAGCAGCAGTTTTAGCTTTTTCAAGTTTTGCATCTGAAATCGTCTTACACATGACATAACCAATTACGAAGCTTACAATAGCAAGCAAAACGGAGATTAATAGAACAGTAAACGGACTCATATTAAAACCTCCTATTATTATAAATTTTCAGGACAAATGCCCATTTTCTATTTTAACCCTTTTCCAAAATTATGTCAATTGTTTTCATTCAAAACTATTGATTTTGACTCATTTTGATCAATGTCCAACTTTTTTTCGCGCATGGTTAAATAATCTTCCAAGAAACTCTAACCCCCAAGTTTGACAGTTTGAAAAGAAAGAAATAACAGAAAAGCCGATAAGAACAATTGATTTGGTAAATTTTTTTGTCAAATTTGCCGTTTAGTATTGCGTAATT
>Ga0131853_10015111_pt1 | contig 14125 bp, 14 predicted proteins | sample TergutLab28metaG_FD_92764 | JGI IMG/M metagenome (GOLD analysis project Ga0131853, IMG submission 92764) | Labiotermes labralis P1 segment gut microbial communities from Petit-Saut dam, French Guiana - Lab288 P1 (version 2) (version 2) | ecosystem: Host-associated > Arthropoda: Insects >... | reverse complement strand
GCGGGGGGGTATTATCATGATATCGGCAAGCTAAAATCTCCGCAGTATTTTGCGGAAAATCTTACGGGCCGCAATCCTCATGATGATATGGATCCGCTAAACAGCGCTCAAATAATCGTAAGCCATGTGGACTACGGCCAAACCTTGGCGGCGGAGTACCGGCTTCCCCAATTTTTGCGCGATATCATCGACGAACATCATGGAGGCACTACCATACGTTATTTTTATCATAAGGCCAAGGAGCTTGAAAACCCGGACGACCCCAGCACAAAGGCGGCGGAAGAAGATTACCGCTACCCATATAAAATCCCGCAGAGCAGAGAGTCCGCTATAGTCATGCTGGCTGACGGAGTGGAGGCGGCTGTCCGCTCCATGATGGCTAAGGGCAGTGACGCGGCCAACCTTCAGGAGATGATTGACAAGATGATTAAGGACAAGCTTACCAATGGCTCTTTAGCCGACAGCAAGTTAAGTATCCGGGATGTGGATACCATTTCAAAGGCCTTCTACCGGGTATTGAAGGGCATGTATCATGAAAGGATACCCTACCCCAAAGAGACCGAAGGAGAAATAGCCATGATAAGGCGATAGACAATGGAGATTTATTGGGACAATATACCGGAGTGCTGCGAAAAGCTGCTCACCGGTTTAATAACGCGCGGCCTGCATTATGTAGGCGCCCCGCACAATTCCGAGATCAGCATTTCGTTTGTAAACCAGGATGAAATACGGATACTTAACCGAGACTACCGTAATATAGACAAAGAGACGGATGTGCTATCCTTTCCTTTTACCGATCCGAAGGATTGGCAAAATAAAAGCGATATGCCCTTAGCCCTTGGAGATATCATAATTTGCATGCCGGTAGCCCAAGCGCAGGCAGAGACATATGGACATTCCTTAGGGAGGGAGCTGGGATTTTTGACTATCCACGGCCTACTGCATTTGGCTGGGTACGACCATATGGAGCCGGAGGAAGAAGAGAGAATGCGTCAGGCTCAACGGGAGATTTTGGAGGAGATGCAGTGAAGCCGCATAAAAGCAAATCCGTAGCCGAAAGCTTCTCTTATGCATGGGGAGGCATAAGGCATGCGGTCGCCGGCGAGCGTAATTTTAAAATTCACATAATGCTCGCTGCGGCTGCGTCAGTGATATGCATTGTGTTGCCAGTGGACAGCATCCATCGTTTTATGGTCATGTATGCCATTTTTTTTGTGTTATGCATGGAGCTTGTGAATACCGCCGTAGAGGCTTTGGCCGATTTGTATTGCGGTAAGCAATTGAGTCCTTTGGCTAAAATTGCCAAGGATTGCTGCGCCGGTGCAGTGCTTTTGGCGTCCGTACAGGCGGTGTTAGTGGCCATTATTGTGGGTGGGCATATATTAATGCAAATCCGCTCTTAAAAACATGAATCCAGCTGGTCTAAGAAGCTGTCCAGTAAAGACCAGACCAGCTGAAAAGAGGTTGATTGATGCCAAAACCAGGCTTTCCAAATATCGAACTTAATCCAAACATGCCAACGTCTCAGCAAAAACCGGCAAAGACAAAAATTCAAAAATCATGGAAGCGCAGTTTCCTCATGTGGCTGCTTGTTTTTTCTGCCACTGGGATCGTTGCCGTATTGGTTGTTTTTGCACTTATGTCAAGCATGGCACCTGCTTCCGGGCCGGTGGTGGAGGCTACTGCTCCGCTTCCGCGCCCTTCGCCAAGCCCCAGCCCCAGCCCAAGCCCCAGCCCAACCCCCAGCCCCGAGCCATCGCCCGATCCCATGGAAGGTATGGTGCATAGTCCGCTCACAGGGCTTCCCATCCCGGAAGGGAGCGAGTATCTGCGTCCGGTGGCTGTGGTGGTTAATAACCATAGCCGTGCATTACCCCAAGGCGGTATTTCCGAAGCGGAAATCATTTACGAGGTCTTGGCCGAGGGGAATATCACCCGTTTGGTCGCTATATTCCAGCAGCTGGAAAGCCCGCGCATAGGGCCGGTGCGTTCTGCACGGGATTATTTTGTAGATTTTGCGCTGAGCTATGACGCCGTGTTTGTCCATCATGGGGGAAGCCCGTCAGGTTATGCCCGTTTGCGCAATTTGGGTGTGGATCGTTTGGACGGCATGGCTTTGGAAGGCATCACATTTTGGCGCGATCCCGAGCGGCGGCGCATACCTGCTTTGCTGGAGCACAGCTCCTTTACCGGAGCGGAGGAGCTGGAAGAGGCTATGGCAAGCCGAAATATCCGGAGGCAGCTTAACGGGGATATTGACTTGGGCTTCGCCTTCAACCTGGAAGAAATACCCTTTGAGGCCCTGGCACGTGCTGCCGGCGGAAGCTTTCGCCCATGTTTGGAACTTACAGTACCCTTCTCAAACGGGTACCCGCGGCATTTTATTTACGATCCGGATACGATGACATATGCCGTTTATAATGCCCACGGCCCGCACATTGACGAGAACATTGAAGATGATGCGCTAAACCAGCTGCATGTTGCGAATGTTTTGGTGCAGCTTGTGCGTTCGCGGGTAGTTCCCGGAGACGAGGAAGGCCGCAGAGAAGTTACTACAGTAGGCAGCGGCAACGGATATTTGGCCACATTGGGGGGTATAGCATCTGTCCGCTGGGAGCGGGAGTCATTAACTACCCCTACGCGCTGGTATTTTTTAAACGGCCAGCCCCTGCAGCTGACCCCCGGACAAATTTGGATCAATGTATTGCAGGACACGGCGGATATACAGGTCATCACCGGACCGGCATCTGCAATTGATGAAGAGAGTGAAAATGGTGAGTAAAGTGGATAGAGCAAAAAACGAGTTTAGATCCGGGTTTGTGTCCCTAGTCGGCCGGCCAAATGTAGGAAAATCTACCCTTATGAATCTCTTGGTGGGTGAGAAGATTGCAATCGTATCAAACCGCCCCCAGACTACAAGAAATAAAATCCGAAGCATCCTGACCGGTGAGGATTATCAGATAGTATTTATCGACACACCCGGCCTGCATAAGCCCAGGACCAAACTAGGCAGCTACATGATTAAAAGTGCTCAAAATGCCTTAAGCGGAGTGGACATGGTTTTGTATTTGGTGGAGCCCACGCCTAAAGTACCCGCCGGGGATGAGGATGTACTTAAAATGCTTCCTGCGGATGCAAAGGTCATGCTGGTCATTAACAAAGCGGATACCGTAAAAAAGCCGGATATTCTTCTGACCATAGCGGCATATGCCGAGAAGTTTCCGTTTTGCGAAATTGTACCCATATCCGCCCTTACGGGGGAAAATACGGAGGCGCTCCTGACCGCTGTCAAACAGTACCTTCAGCCCGGGCCTATGTATTTTCCCGATGACATGGTGACAGACCAGCCGGAACGGCAAATTGCAGCTGAGATGATCCGGGAGAAGGCGCTTACCTTTTTGCAGGAAGAGATCCCGCATGGCATCGCTGTGGAAATTGCCTCGATGAAGAAACGTCCTAAAGCGGAGCTTGTGGATGTTGATGCGGCTATCTACTGTGAGCGTGAGTCTCACAAGGCAATAGTCATCGGCAAAGGCGGGGCCATGCTCAAAAAAATTGGTGCCGCCGCCCGCAGAGATATGGAAAAACTTTTGGGATCGCCCATCAATTTACAACTATGGGTAAAGGTGCGCAAACGCTGGCGGGATAATGATTTTATTTTGCGGGATTTGGGTTATGATGCTAAGAAGATATAAGAGCCTGTTTAGGAACTGTCCGCAAATCACGATTTCCAAATTTTCATAGGCATACAAAAATCTACCCGGGGAAAAAATATTCCTACAATAAAATTATGGGGGGATACACTTGAATAACATACAAGATTTTTGCTGGAACTGGTTTAAAGAAAGTGGGCATCCCAGTGCTTATGTGGGTTACTTGCAGTCAAATTTGCAAACTAATAACACCCTCGTCAATCATACAAACCCCAGTTGCTCCGATGACAACTTTTAAAGTCCGCGGCTTAGTCCTGCGGGAATATGAAGCAGGGGAATCGGACAAGCGGTTGTCCATCCTCTGCAAAGGCCGCGGGCGCTTGATGATATATGCCCGTGGTGCCCGCAAGGCAAAAAGCAAATTTCTTGCGGCATCGCAGATACTTACATACGGCGACTATATTATTGCTGATGGCCGCAATTTCCTTTCCATGGCCCAAGCGGAAGTGATCGAAAACTTCTACCCCATACGGCAGGACTATGACCTGCTGTACTACGCCCAATATGTTTTGGAAGTATGTGAAAAAACCATCCCGGACCGTACGCCCAGCGACGATCTTTTACTACTTGCAATAAAGACACTTCAGCATATAAGCAAACAAAAAATCATACCTTATCAATCTATACAGGTTTTTTTGTTTCGCTTTTTTTTATTTTATGGCCTAGCACCGGAAATGGAGTGCTGCGCGCTATGCGGCACACCTGCCGCAAGCGGCGGACAAAGTGACGGTATGTTCTGCGATGAGGGCATAGTCTGCGGCCGCTGCTTACATCACAAAACAAATATGCCGCTGTCAATACCGGCACAGGAAGCACTGCGCCATATCCTCAGCACGGATCTTAACCACTCATTTATGTTTCAAGCCAAGGAAGCAGTACTAAACGAACTTGCAAAAGCTGCCCGTCTCTGCTGGCTGGGACATTTTCCGATTACACTACAAACAGAAATACATTAGAACAAATGCGCATACATTCATTATAGGAGGTATGTTATGCGCGAGTTTACCTTGTTGATAGGCCAGCTCTTCTTCATTTCCTTGATGCAGACGGTGCTGGAGCTTTTTATTGACCCAAAAGAAAGGCCCAAGCATGTGCAGACATTAAATATTGCCTGCATTGTGGGGAGCCTGTATTTACTGCTGCAATTTGTTTTTGAGTATCTGCTGGGCGAGCTGTCTATGTTTGTGACATTTCCCTTTTAATTTCAGAATTCTTGCAAAATTTCCGCAGAATGGATATGATGTTGATATGAAAACTCTAAAACTTTTATATAACCCCGCCTCCGGGGACAAGCAATTCAAAAATGCGATAGACGACTGCGCAGGCGCCTTTCAGGCGGCGGGATATGAAACGCATCTGCTGCGTGCCGCAACGCCTGAGATGTTGGACGAGTCTATCTCCGGCATGAATGAAGATATAATCGTAGCAGCCGGCGGAGACGGAACAGTCAATCTGGTAGTTAACGCTTTGATGCGGCATAAAAAGGAAATGCCTATGGGCATTATCCCGGCGGGTACCGCCAATGATTTTGCGGCTTATTTGAAAATGCCAAAGGAACCTAAGGCCGCCGCCGAGGCAATCATGAATGGGAGGGTGATGCGTGCGGATTTGGGTCTGGTCAATGGCAGATACTTCATCAATGTATGTGGTGCGGGCCTGCTTGCAAATGTATCCCAGCAGGTGGATGTGCATTTTAAGGATGCCATGGGAAAGCTGGCCTACTATATAAAGGGGCTTGGGCAGCTGCCCAATTTTGTACCTATCCCGCTGCGTATCACCACTGCTTCAAGGTTATTAGAGGACGACATCTTCTTTTTTATAGTACTCAATGGTAGCGGTGCCGGCGGATTTGATAAGCTCTCTGCCACTGCTAAGATAGATGACGGCAAGCTGGATTTTATTGGTTTTAAAGCCATGTCCGTGATTGATGTTGCCGCATTATTTTTAAAGGTGCTTGCGGGGGATCATTTAGACGACCGCCGGGTTATGTTTTTGAGAGCGGAGGAGTTTTTAGTAGAGCATATTGCAGTCGGGCAAATTGACACGGATATTGACGGCGAAACCGGCCCGGAAATGCCGCTTAGGATTAGCTGTCAGAAGGAGGCCATCGAGATTTTTGTGCCGCACACATATAGATAAAATGTGAAAGAAGCGAACTTCAGCTTCTTTCATCAGTTTAGCTTCGCCTGCCGCAAGGAGGGCTTTGCCCGACTGTAGGCATTAATTAAGGAGGAACCGACATTGGAATATAGACAAGCTTTAGCAAGACAAATATCGCAGCAGCTTCCAAACGTACCATCAAAAGAAATAATGGATGCTATAGAACAGCCGCCCAATGCCCAGATGGGGCATTTCGCATATCCATGTTTTAAACTGGCAAAGGCCCTGCGTAAAGCGCCTCCCGCAATCGCGGCGGAGCTTGCCCAAGGCATTACGGAAAGCGAGCTGCCGCCATGGCTTAAATCCGCCGTATCCGCCGGCGGCTATGTCAATTTTTATTTGGACAAGCCCAGCTTTGCAGGACGGGTGCTGGAAAGTATAGATAACCTGGGACAAACCTATGGCAGTAGTAACATAGGTGCAGGTAAGGTTGTCCTCATTGACTACTCCTCCCCAAATATGGCCAAGCACTTCCATGTAGGCCACTTAGGCACCACGGTCATTGGCCATGCTTTGTATAATATCTTCAACTACCAAGGTTACGAGACCATAGGCATCAACTATTTAGGTGACTGGGGAACATCTTTTGGAAAGCTCCTTACAGCCTATCTGAAATGGGGTGACAAGCAGGAGATTGAAGAGACAGGCATAAACGGCCTCACCGATCTATATGTCCGGTTTCATGAAGAAGTTGAAACTGACCCGTCCTTAGCGGAAGAGGCCCGCAGTTGGGTAGTTAAAATGGAAAGCGGCGATGAGGAAAGCATCAGTATTTGGAAATGGATATGTGCCATTAGCATGCGTGAGTATCAAAAGGTGTATGACCGCTTAGGCATAAGTTTTGACTCCCATCGGGGAGAAAGCTATTACAATGGCAAAATGGACGCAACAGTGGATGAATTGTGCGAAAAAGGCCTGTTGATTGAAAGTGAAGGCGCACATATCGTTGAGCTGAAAGCGCATAAAATGCCGCCCTGTCTGATATTACGCCGGGACGGCGGCACCCTGTACGCTACCAGAGACATAACGGCGGCACTGGATAGATATGCAACGTACCGTTTTGACAAAAGCCTATATGTTACCGGCGTTGAGCAAAAACTCCATTTTTCCCAGTTTATTAAAGTGCTGGAACTCATGGGATATGAATGGGCTAAAAATATAGAACATGTATCCTACGGCATGTTTATATTTGAATCCGGAAAAATGTCCACCCGTAAAGGGCAGGTTATTAAAATGGCGGATCTTTTAAACGACTCCGTTGCTAAAACCTTAGAAATCATAAAGGAAAAAAGCCCTAATTTGGAAAATAAGGAAGCAGTTGCCGAGCAAGTTGGCATTGGTGCGGTCATATTTAATGAAATGTACAATAGCCGCATCAAGGATGTATTGTTCTCTTGGGAGCGGATGCTTAACTTTGAAGGTGAAACAGGGCCTTATGTCCAGTACACCCACGCCCGCGCTTGCAGTGTGCTGGAAAAAGCCGGAGATACCAACCGGTTGGCGGCGGCAGCCGATTGCCCCGAGGCCTTAACCGACGACGAAGCTTTTGAAGTACTGCGCTTGTTATACAGCTTTCCGGAGCGCGTGGCCGAAGCGGCGGACAAATACGAACCCTTTATCATTTCACGCTTTCTGGTGGCTTTGGCCCAAGCTTTTAATAAATTCTACAACACGCACACTATCCTAACCGGGGACGGTGCGCAAGCAGGACGCTTAGCCCTGGTTAATGCCGTAAGAATCGTGATTGAAAGCGGACTAAATTTATTGGGGATTGCCGCGCCCAAAAAAATGTAATGCCCAAAAAATGTAAGGAAGATGTTCAAGTTATTTCTTAACAATTCCTGGCTTGATGTCATACTTTCTAAAAGCTCCTTCCGTATATAGATTCAAATAAGCATCTGAACTCATAGAGCAATAACGTGCCATGCGCGTTTTGTTTCCCCAATCTTTGGCTGGGAAAGGGTTCGGTTTCCTATGTAACGAAAGGAGCATAATTATGCAATGCAGAAATCATCCGGAAGAAAATGGTGTAAATACCTGTAATGAATGTGGCTGCTGGCTTTGCGACAGATGCAGCTTTGAACGCGGAGGGCGGTTATTTTGCCCAAGCTGCGCATCACAGCAAGGCAAGGAAGGTACGTCCGGTGCTGTGCTGACGGGCAGGGCTATGCCAAGTGCCGCAGGCCGTTCTATCAGTTGGGGGTTATTATTCTTATTCTCGGTAGTCATTCCCCTGCCGGGGTTAAACTATATGTACCTGGGATTGATGAAACGCGGACTGGTGGTAATGGTGGCCTTCTTCGGGCTGATCTATATGATTATTCAGTTTTCCGGCGGCGGATTTTGGCCTTTTGGCATCATTTTTGCGTTTGCCATGCCCATCTTGATATTGGCTGGTATTTTCGATGGCTTCCGCTTACGGACACGTATGGTGAATGGAGAAATGATTACTGACAATATAGACGATATTATAACAGTTATACGCCGCAACCGGGTTATGCTAACCGGTATACTGCTGCTGTTGATAGCTGTTAATGTATTAGGCGGTATTTTGCCTTGGGTTATGCGGGCGCTTAGGACGGCTATCCCTATTATAATAGCCGTGTGGGCAATACAGACATTATTTAAAAAGCCAAATCCTTAATAAACGCAAAAAAAACAGACCCGTCAAAGCAGCTGCGGTAGACGGGTCTGTTTTTTTGCGGCATAGGAAACTGTTTACGGTAATGCCGCCTGATCCAAGGCCACGGCAACTGCCTGCTGCAATATCCCGGTAGTCACGGGAAAGTCACTGTGGATCGCCATATCCACCCTCTGATAAAACAGGACATCATCCGAAACCCGCTCCATCATAGGCTCAAATAGCGGAAACAGCAACCGCTGGCTTTCATACATCCTGGTCATTTCCACAGCTACAATTTCGGTTTCCGTCACAGTTACCGTAACCTCCACCGGACGGTCATTTAAGATAATAGATGCCGTATAAGTGCCGGGTATGTATATAGCGCCTGTCGGCTCTATAGTCCCGGGACGAGGAGCCTCCGCCCCGCCTCCGCGAGGTATAAACAGAAAGGCCAGTACCGCCAAGATAATTATTCCCGCTACAGCAAAGGCCCCTATCCGTATTACATCTTTTATCCGAAGTACAAATATCTTTGTGCCCACCATATAAAACGCCTCCTTAAGCATACTATATGAGGACACACCGCCCTTTATACTCAATTCAATTAAATTTTCATTCTCCGCAGGATTCTCTGGGAATATAAACAACAGGTACCTCTACCGAGCTGGGTTCATCCATTTTACCGTTTAACTGCACAAGCAGCAGCCTCAAGCATTCTTCTGCCATTGTCTCTGTTGGTATGGAGATGGTAGAAATTGAAACGCTGGCGTATTCCTCCAAGTCCGGATTGTCAAAACCTATGCTAATTAATTCGACTTGTTCCGGCACTTTGATACCTCTTTGACCAAATGCACGAAGTATACCGATCGACATCGGATTGTATGTAGAAAATACACAGGTTGGCAAGGGATCCATTTTTCCAATGGCCACACCCCCGCTATACCCGCCTCCAATGTCGTGGGTTTCATTGATGCGTTTTACGGATAATCCGTTTAGTTTGGCCGCTTTAGTAAACTCTATTTCGGATTGCTCCGAATAATACATGCCGGTACTCACCAAAGCAGAATTTTTGTGGCCGCGGCGCACAAAAATGTCTGCAGCCATTTTACCAATAAGGGAATGGTCGGCATTAACTGTACAATATTTTTTACTCGAACGATAAAATAAAACGATTGGAATAGAAAATTGCGCGGCCTCCAAAAAATGAATATCATCTTCAGAGGCATTGCATATGACAACACAATTGGTAAACTTAATCTCTTCTTTAAAAAGATGCAGAGAGTCATTTTTGTAATAATGTACTACAATTTCGAAATGTTGGTCGTATTTTTCGGCGGCACTTTGTAAACCGAGCAAAAAACGCATCATTAAGTATGCCCGTTTATCCATAGTCATAAATACAGAAATCTTCATATTAGCATGACGGCTGATACGTAAACGGCGGGCAGCAACATTTACGCGATAACCCAGTTGATGCGCAACATCTAAGATTTTTGCTTTCGTATTCTCAGATATTTTACGCTCGTCAGCTTTACCGCTTAATACGATAGATACAGTGCTAGGTGAAAAGCCAGCCGCTTTTGCTATTTCTCTTATAGTCGCCATACTTAAATTGTACCACAAAAGCAGAAGATACGTCAAAATAATTGCGGAAATCGGAGCTAAAATTTAGTGCAAACTGAGACACTAAACAGGCTCTAAATATTTCTTGACAATAAAAAAATATGCAATTATACTAGTACAACGATCTACTAGTATGATTATCAAAAGGAGGTAATGATTTATGAAGAAATTGCGAGTATTAGCTGCACTTGTTTTGGTGTTTTCCTTATTGTTGGCAGCCTGTGGACAAGCAGCACCTGCGCCGGTACAAGATACACCAGTTGCAGAAGCCGCCCCTCCAGCACCTGCTCAGGATGATGCAGATGATGCAGACGATGAAGATGATGAAGATGAAAACGATATAATAGCCTTAGATGTGACAGATGTAATTTTTGGTTCTCCCCCCGCTACCTTACCGCGAAATGAGACTTTGTATATAGGCGGTGTGCAATGGGGGCCGGTGATTACCACCAATCCCTTTTCTACAAACCCCAACAATGGTTTAGCGGTTAGGCAGGTAGCCGTTGGTTCCACCCTATTGATGTATGAAACTTTATACATGTTTAATATGTTGGACGGCACCCTCCATCCCTTGCTGGCCGGAGGTGACCCAGCCTGGAATGACGATTCAACTATTATTACTGTCCCATTAAACCAGGATGCCGGATGGAGCGATGGTACTCAAGTGACTGCACATGACGTAATAGCCACCTTCAATGCCCATGTACAAGTTTCTTCCCCTATGGGGCTTGAATATGGCCCGTTTATTGACCAAGTGATAGCAATAGATGATTTTACCGCAGCGTTTCATTTAAGTACCGACAATCACAATCCCTTGATGGTACTGGAATATCTGCAAAGAGTATTTGTATTACAACAAGATTATATTGAGCTTATGTTTGAGCGGTATGGAAACGATTATATGGCATTTAGGGATTCCCCCTGGCATGATGCCCCCCATACAGGGCCTTATTCTCCGCTATTTTACTCCGCTCAAATGGTAGTGTTTCAGCGTAACGAAAATTACTGGGGACAAGCCCCTTCCATGTGGGGCCAGCTTCCTACACCCCGGTATGTTGTTCACAATATCTATGCCTCAAACGATACAAAACGCGCTTCTTTTGCCGCCGGACAGATTGATGTTAACAACCAGTTTATCACCAATGTATGGGAAATGTGGGAGGATGGGCTTCCCGTTTCTACCTTCCTTGACGAAGCTCCGTTTTATCTGATGTCAGCAATGGCCGCCATCCATTTTAACACCCAGCGGCCGGGGCTTGACCAGCTGGCTGTACGCCAGGCCATTGCATATGCTATAGATTACGAGCAGATCATACAGGCGGCTGTAAGCGGCTACTCATACACCTTTGAGCAAGTACCCAGGAGTATTGCCTCGCCGCTTGCAGGAGAGCAGCGGTTTGTGGATAATGATGCCCTTGCCCATTTACAATGGGGAAGCCGTGACATTGAGCGTGCCAATCAAATATTGGATGATGCAGGCATTATAGATACCACCGGCGATGGCTGGCGGGAGTGGGACGGCGAAAACATGTCATTTTTATTGATGTGTCCAATGGGATGGAATGACTGGGAGGCCTCCTTAGAGATTGTGGCGGCCGCCGGAGCAGAAATCGGTATTCAGTTATCGACCAGCTTCGTAGAGTCTGCACTATGGACCGAATCCAGGCAAGCCGGTAATTTTGATATTATTATGGCTTTTGCGCCGCCAACCAGTATTGCCGCACCTTGGAACCGGGCATTTAACTTGCTGTATGTTACCGACCCTGATGCAGACCGGCTGTTTTGGGCCTATCACCGTATGTATAACCCTGAAATTAATGATTTAATCAGCAGGGCGGCGGCGGAAACCGACGAAGCGGTACTGCGCGAATACTTTACCGAGATCAGCCGCTTTATGCTGGAGGAGAAGCCTTTTATCTATCTCTTCTACCGAAATGCAGTCACACATACGGTAAACGAATCCGTATGGACTGGTTTCCCTGAAGCGGGAGACGGCACCAATATTCCCCCTACTGCTGCGATACAAGGTTATGGTATCTCTACGATGTTTAATCTTCGTCTTGCAGAGTAAACGCTGCTGATATTTGTGGGGCTGTCCCGCCAAGCCGAGCTTGGCGGGACAGCCCCTTTCTATATTAAAACCTGCAGGGAGATGACTTTATGAAAAGATTGCAGACAACTATTACAACAGTATTTAAAGAACAAAAAATGGCCCAGCGTATTTTAGTGTACTATTTAGGGATGTTGTTTCTTGCATTTGGCGTAATATTTTCCATCAATTCCGATTTAGGTGTTTCGCCGATAAGTTCTTTGCCTTTTGTACTGAGTTTAGTGACCGGTTTAAATTTAGGAATCGTCATAACCGCAGTGCTTTTATTTTATATTTTCCTGCAGATCATTGTACTGCGTAAAGCGTATAAACCGATTAACCTGATGCAGATTGCAGTTGCCGCCATTTTTGGTTATTTTGTAGATTTTGCAAGGTTTGTAGTCGGAGGTTTTAGCTTACCTACATATTTGGGCCAGTTGATTATGCTTAGCATAAGTATGGTTTTGATTGCAGTCGGAATCATTTGCCTCTTAGAATCGAGGCTCATTAATTTGCCTCCGGAAGGCCTGGTCGAGGCCATCGCATATAAAATAAAAAACGGTACGTTCCATCGTGTAAAGATAGTGATGGATTCTTTGGTTGTGATATCGGCTATTGCGTTCTCCCTTCTATTTTTAGGAAATATATATGGCGTGCGGGAAGGAACTATTTTATCTGCAGTGATCATTGGAAGGATTATGCCTTCTATGGGAAAATTGATTTTACCTACTCTACGTTACTTAACACTATAAACCGCATAGTGTCTCCTGTACCGCCGCATTCCCGGGTCAGTGCAGCCCAGGTTGCAGGCCCTACCGCCCCATCCGGGGAAAGACCAAATATCCGTTGAAAAGTAGTGACCGCATCCAGGGTGCGCGATCCAAAAGCTCCATCTTCAACAAGCTTTTGTATGCTTGGATGCCGTAATGACACACTATTTAAGCAGCGTTGCACTTGCCTAACCGATTCGCCGCTGGCACCGGCCCGCAGTACTACCCCCGGATACGGCGGAAAACTGCCTCCGCTCCCGCTGTCTCCGGAACATTCCCGGGCAAGTGCGGCCCAGGTCAACGGGCCCACTGTTCCGTCGGCTGCTAAACCAAAAATCCGCTGAAAGGTAGTCACCGCATCCAAGGTTCGCGGGCCAAAAGCCCCGTCTTCCGTAAGACGTTGTATAGATGGTTGTCTAGCCGACACTCTATTTAAGCAACGCTGTACCTGCCTAACCGATTCCCCCCTGGCGCCAACCCGCAGTACTACTCCCGGATATGGGGGCATACTTACGCTGCCTCCGCCGCTTCCGCCGCTGCTGCCATTTAGCGGAAACACCTCACGGATCCCTTCCGCTATAGCCATGGCCACACGGTTGACATCAAAACGCGCCATATCCGCAGGATTGTTAATGAACGCACTTTCCACCAACACGGCCGGCATATTTGTCAGCCTTAGTATCCCAAATGCATCCTGCCCACTGGCGTTTAGCGCAGTTTTTACGCCGCGGTCAGCAAAACCTAAAGCAACCAGCCTACGCAAAATAGCACTGGCTAGCTGCCTGCCTCTTCCTGTGTCTTTTACACTGTAAAATACCTCCGAGCCGGCACCCGGCGTTCCTTCGTTGCTATTCTGGTGGATTTCTACCAGCGCATCTACACGATCATCATTGGCCCGGTTTGCATCCTGTGTAATGCTCCTATCCGTATCGGTTGTGCGGTTGTTGATCACCTGATAGCCCCAGCTGCGCAAAATTGACGTGGCCGCGTTTGAAACCGCTAAGTTCATATCTGCTTCCCTTCGGCCGTTTACGCCTATGGCACCGGGATCTCTACCGCCGTGTCCGGCGTATACTGCTATTTTCGGCATAAGACTCTCACATCCATTGCTTGTATTATTTTTTTATACACTAGTGCTCCCCTTCGG
>Ga0131853_10015110_pt1 | contig 14125 bp, 8 predicted proteins | sample TergutLab28metaG_FD_92764 | JGI IMG/M metagenome (GOLD analysis project Ga0131853, IMG submission 92764) | Labiotermes labralis P1 segment gut microbial communities from Petit-Saut dam, French Guiana - Lab288 P1 (version 2) (version 2) | ecosystem: Host-associated > Arthropoda: Insects >... | reverse complement strand
GTTTTATTTCATGCCTCTACATGTTTCGAGCACATGTGCTCGAAACATGTAGAGGCATGAAATAAAACTTATTGTGAAACAAATTTTGTGCATCAAGTTGGTTAAATACTGAGATAAATATTTTCATTGTTACACCGTGCATGTTGTCGAGTGGGGTATTGTGGCAGCATGTTACCACAATACCCTACTAGTACAACGAAGTTAATTTGTGACTGGTTTTAATGTGACTTTTAATGTGACTTCAGCAAGGCAAAGAAATACAGCTCCCTGATGATGGTCTTAGGACCGAAACATGTAGGAGCAGTTTTAGTGTTTTAATATATAAATTTTATATAAGTGCATTAGTTGGTATAATAATTGAGTGACTGAAATAAATAGTCTTCATTGGTTGTTTATTTGTTCGTTTATTTGTATCTGAGCTTCTTTCCTTGATCAAATAAAAGTCATGTCCTAACTAAAGGAAAACGAACAGTCACTTCTTTCCCGAACTTGTAACCTGCTGATTTATATTAACCTTTTGACGCCTAATGTCAACTATAGTGGTCGTACCGCACCGATAACCTCTAAAGTTGCATTTTATATATTTATTCAACAAATATAGGTACTGAATATTTTAAATATGATATATACTCTCCGTTTTTTTATCTTCAAAATGCAGTTTGTTTCATAATTCTAACGTATTTGGTTCCTGTATTATGCTCATTTTATATACAGGGTGTGCTAAAATTAAAAAAATAATTCCGGCGCCAAAAGTTGAACACACTATCCACCACCTCCCTCACACCGCTCTTTTACTCGACCCCCAGCGTTAGTCACCCAATTCCGTTATCTGCTGCTAACCCTATATTCCGTTCAAACCTCTCTGTATGCAACCCCTTCACCTATCACCAACGGTTTCTGAATGTAAGTTGGCAGTTTAAATTCAAGACGGAACGTGCTGAACTGCCCACAACTAACACCACCAGTCGTTTTCTCTGATAAACAAACGTTCGGCTACGACCTCATTCCTGTACATTTAATCAGGCGAATAATAGGTATCTGCTGCAAGACGCTATCAAGAAGCTTCTCATTATGCAGCTTTCTCCAGTCTCTGTTTATTTCCCCCCCTCTAAGGCCAAAATATCTTTCTCGGCAGCTTGTTCTAAATTATTTACAACATTACTATTCCGGGTCCTTATTGCAGGCAGCCACTTATCACCGTTCTAAAGATGTTTGCCTTCTCCCCTCCAAAGGATAACCTACAGTACATCTATAATTTTCTCGCTTCGTCTGACCTCTTAATGTTCTGCCCTTCCACAGGTACAAACTCGGCTCCTGATGTACGTATTTCCGTGAAATTTTCAATTTAATGCTTTTATAATCTGACGCCAAATCCAAGTTTGGTTAAAATCAGATAAAATATCGAACAGATTACGCGAAAAACGGAATACGTTTCTATTTATGTTTTTTGCATCGCGCATTATAATATAATTATGCAATATAAACCAGCAACATGCACATTTTCCAAATTAATACTTCAGTATTTAATATTTGGTCTTCTACATGTTTAAAACCCGAGGGTTCGTCTTCAGGAAGACAGTTGTATATAGAGTTACGGTATATTGTGTTTTACATGTATCAGTATAAGCAGTCTTGTAGGTAGAAAGTGTGTTCTAACACAACCATATTCCTGAAGACGAACCCTCGGGATAGAAATATGTAGAAGACATATAAAAATTAAAAATCTATATATTAATTTAGTAGACGTGCATTTTGTTCGTTTCTATTGTATAATTGTGTTTATACTGTTGGCAGGACAACAAATTGCCAAAACATCGATCCAATAAGCGTGTTTCTTGTTTTAATACCTATCCCTGGGAATAAAGCTTGCTATTTCTGAATGTACCCTTGGAGCACAGTAATTAATGCATGTGATATATCAAGATTCAGTGTGTGCTTTCATTAGAAAAGCCATTCGGTGAATTCTGTACAGCTGTGCCCTTCTGTGTGAGGTGCGGGCTGAGTCTGTGCACATAACGTAAATGTACTGAAATCACAAAATTGGCGGGAATCTGACATCTGGCAGAAAAAGGCCTTTTCCTTTGGCGCCCTGGAACTGCAATAAGAAGGTAAGATCTGTGAAAACTGTGTGACCCTTAGATGTTCTTGGGCCCTCTTTTATTCCCGTTATGCTTAAGAGCGAAATATGTAGGTCAATAGAGCTAAAGGAACCAACCGTCGCAGTACCGACAGCTACGCTAACGCGTCACAGCGTTACGTTATACAGATATCGCCAATCTTAACATGCACTTCTATTACCAGTTTTGCAATTATTATTCATTGGGGGGATCGCAATTCGCAGAGGTGTTATTTCACATGTTATAACTGGTTTCCCCTCGAGTAATCAGTTATTCTGTTAATAATGTGTACCCACCCCTACGGTCGACGGAAGGATGGCCATACTTCATCTCCGGGAAAAATCAAATTACAGAATAAAAGCCCCTGCTCTTAAATTCGTATCATTTGTTTTGATTTCTGCTATGAGTCTGCCAAATGCAAACCGTAAAATTTACACCATTCTGTTCTAGATTCAAACCACATACAGAAATGTACAATCGGTTGCATTTGAAGGATGAAAATTTGTGGAAGACGCGTTTTGAAAACCTTACGCACTTTTATTTGTTAGCTTTTTTCATATGGTCGGAGAGAGTTCTGTTAGAACGTAACGAAGAGCACTGAAGAAAGTAAGAAAAATGTCCGCAATTAAATACTCCCTATTGTGACGTTGTAGGAGAACAAAGAACCTCCTTCCTTAAGAAATTAGTCACATTTGGCAGGGAGTGTGTGTGAGGTAAGAAAAACTGAACTGCATAAAATCAATGCATTGCCGAGGTTTCGGAAGAGTTCTCTGTCTCCATATTTAGGGGGGTTGCTTAGTTCCTCAAGTTTAAGGTAACAAACCGAAACGTCGGTTACGCAGCTCCCTACCGCAAGGTGCAAAAAACCAAAAGAAAAAATTCACAGTGAAATTTATTAATCAACATTTCACGCTCTTCATCCAGTAATATTAGAACAATTAAGATATTGAAATGTGAGAAGGGTTTGACATTGAGCAGGTTGGGAGGAACTAAGATTTGTACATAAAATTGGATTCGGAACCTCGATCTGCGGATAAAACGTTGCAAGAAAAATAATGAAATAGATACAAGCTGCAGAAAAAAAAGTCAAAATTGTGAGTTTTATTTCGTAGATCTCAGGTTTGAATAAGTCTCAGTGATTAAAAAACGGTTATTCTGAAGTGTCTATTTTGGTTTCACAAAATCCTGCCAGTCAAACACAGGGGCAATACATTCTTACTGTTCATAGTCACAGCTGCAGCAATCTCCCAAATAAATTACAGTCATCTTGCCAGCGAATGATGCACAATATAAAACGATCCAGATGATAAACAGTCGTTAACACAAACGACTACCATGAAACATTTTTAATAGGTGACACAAACGGGTAAACAACTTTCTTGTCTCATTGCAATGATAATCCTGTTACAGCATCGCCCGAAACCGACCGCCTGGCGACCGCTGCTTGCGCGTATCGCCTGGCAAGTGCTGCTACTTCTTCGACTCGGCTCTCAGACACACAGTCTAAACAAACTATTGCAGGCGACTTTATAACTCCAAGTGGCTGAACCTTTTGGAAATCGATTCCAAGTCAAAGCCACTCTGAATCTGACAGGTAGAAAGACCGTTCGTTTTGTCGTTCAGCCCCCCCTCCCCACCACCACCACCACTACCACCACCACCGTCGCATACGTTCATAACCACTTCTTATTAACATGTCAGCCTGGCCACTGCTGTCCTAGCAGCCATTTCGTTTCCCCTGTAAAGACAGGACTGATCCGTTGTGTCCTGTGTCAAAAGTCTCTGCTATTTGCATATCCTACGTTTAAATACGTTCATTTTGAGATGAGTGAGCAAGTTAGGCACTACCTACAATATTGCAATCTTAGGTACACACATATAAAATATTTATATACATCTTCAGGTATGGTCGCATTTCAAGACGCTCTGTCCGAGGATCGCAGTACGGACTCTTTTAGGATACACGTTAACATAGGCTGTCATAATCCGTCCCCTTACACACACATATATATATGCAGTGTCCGGGCCATTGTTATGATAGCTCTGAGTATGTATGTGTGTGTGTGTGTGTGTGTGTGTGTGTATATATATATATATATATATGTGTGTGTGTGTGTGTATATATATATATATATGTGTGTGTGTGTGTGTGTATATATATATATATATGTGTGTGTGTGTGTGTGTGTGTGTGTGTGTCTCGGAGCCAGAGGAAAGATTTTTCTCTTCTCCAAAATATCCAGGCCGTCTCTGAAGGCCAACCAGCCTCTTATTTAAAAAGTACCGAGATTGCTGCCCGAGATTAAATTGGCTGGGACGTGATACTGAAACTAGCGACGTAATTAAAAATGAGTGAAGGTGTGATGCTATTCTCTCTTCAAGAATTGATGTCGCAGAGAGGGAGTTAAACACACATACGAGGTGTATACTGTCTGCGGTGCGTTCGACGCTGGACACACAACCCTAAGAAACACTCACTTCCCAGTTATATGTTTCATTCACACGACAATCTGTGCCCCAGAAACGCTTAAAATGAAACACCTGCTACACTGCTCCATCCACCTTCAATCCGTATCGAAATTCTTCGACATCATTTCCACAAAAGACGACACAGTTTCTTTCACAGTCCTGGCGACACGTGCAAGCCACATCCTTCAAAAGCACGTAAAAACTTTAAAACGATTTTGTGGTGTCAAATTTGTCTTCTCGCAACACTCTATTGGTAAAGTTTGTACAATCTCCGACAGGTATTATAAGTATGAAGTAAAGGACAGTAAGACAGAAGGAAGATAAACACATAGGGCGGTTAGGTGGATATAGGCAAGTGTGGCCTACAATATACATTTATCCAGATCTGTGCTGACAGACTAACACAGATACAGGCAGACGTTAAAATGCAATGTTTATTGGCTTCTAGATTCTGTCGAAAATATATTATTTCAAAATCGAATTCTGCGTTGTAGAATATGGATGTTTTCCTTTCTCAGCTGTAATTGGATCTAACAAACTTGCCACTCTTAATTCTGAAAACGTCGTTCAGTTAATGATAAGGATTCTTGAAATGAAATTTTCAGGGACTTTTCTGTGAAAAGGTGTCGATCCTGCTAGAAACAGTCCCCACTGTGGTCGAGACAGAAGTTCCACTGTAGCAAGAGTTGGATTTTGCCTGCCTCACCGCCCCAGGGGACTGTTTCTATGGTCTCTACTCCTTCAACAAAAAAATCCTCAAAACCATTAATTTGTAAAATCCAGGTAAACCAATATGCCAACATACATAGAAAAACATGTAGCACAAGGAGACAAAGGAATAGATAACGAGTAAAATATGTGTGTTTATATTCGGTCATGAAGATCTAGCTAAAGCAGAAGGAATGGTCGAAAGTAGTTTTAAGTGTTTCATTTAAAGACGCTGCCATTAGCAAAGTTAATATGGCGTCGGTGATGAGTGAGCAACTATGTACTAGTATGGAGCATTGTTGGAATACTGAAATGCTCGGATAGAACCCTACCGCCTGTGACAATTTATCTACCTCAGAAACGAAAAGGACTGTCCTGGAATCGAAATCAAGCTTCCCTTGTCAGACGCCAGCGACCAGCTCCATTAGCAACAGAACGGTCAAGTAGAAAATATCATCAGCTTAAACCAACGACAGAAATTACAATCGTCAACTTATCAGCAAATCGTACAGAAGAGGATGTACGTTTATACTTTATTATTCACTTACTAAACCTCCCTCCGGGAGAAAACTGGCCCTAACGATACAGCAAGAAAAATATGTACGAATCGCCTATCGAATTGTACAGAGTGCGCGTCCTAACCCTTTCGTCTAAGCACCAAGAGAGATCCATTTTGCGGAACGTTCCAAGCTTATGCACTTCTCAGAATGATGAGTTCCGAAACAAGCAGAACGAGTATAGCAATTGAACTTCTGTATACATAAGCTGTCCTTACATCTGGCATATCAACATATCTGATACGTACTATTAATTGACAGTATTTCCAGTTCAACATGTTTTCAAGCTGAAAACCAGGTCGGAAACTCAGTTCTAGGGCGTACAGCCACTGGCCTCAAATTGCAGAGCGTTCGTCAAATTATCTGCACAACAGCGATATGAATTGCGTCTTTTAAAGCCTGGCGGTTTCTTTACGTACCTCCAGGTTTAATATTCAAAAATTCTACGTGGTGCTCGCTTTGCGTTGAGTGTTTGGAGCGAAACTGAGAACAGGCAGCGACGTTTGCGTTGTACATCATTAACTGATTGGTTTTTATAAACGTGGTTGAAAGAGTTTACTGCGCGGTACGGACTGATGCCTTATATAGAGCAGATTATGTTTAGCGTTTAAACCGTTAACGTGCGCTGTGACGATACACAGCTGTTTAGGTAAAGCATTCGTAATGTCCGTTTTCCATATTAGCGTCACTTCATAATCATAGTAAGCCTGCATGACACCACTTGGAGTTGTACGTTTCAAGCCATAAAGTAACCTTACTAAACATATACAGCGGGACCGCGGTAGCACAGTGGCTAAGATGCTGTTCTACAAATCGGAAGGTCCCTGGCTCGATCCCAGCTGGTGTCAGTGGATTTTTCATTGACATAAAATCCTTCCGATCGCACTATGGCCCTGGGGTCGACCCAGCCTCTAACAGAATTGAGTACCAGGAGTATTTCCTGGGGGTAAAGGCTGCCGGTGCATAAGGCTGACAACCTACCACCATCCTGTGCTGTTGTCACGAAGTCTGGGAACCTTAACTTCCTAAGAACCCTCTGGGCCTGTCCAGGCCTGTAATGGGACTGCTGTACCTTTACTATACATATACTAGCTTTTATGGTGACCTGATTTCAGCATTATTGAATGGAAGACATCAAGAAGGTTTTCTATTTACCTTCAAAGGAAGGCTAACGGAATAAAATATATCGTTACTTTCTGTACAAGAGATGACTTCGGAGAAATTTTGTTCGGCGGTTTTACATTTATCGTCACCGGTAGTCTGTTCTGAGAATCCTAAATATGAATCTGATGTATGTTTGTCCGTGCATCGTTGTATAAGCGTAGAGAAGAAAACCAGCTAGATGCTGCTGAATGGTTTATTGCACTTGTTTTCTGCTCAACTTGTTTCGGGCACTTATATGCCCATCAGCAGGAGCTCGAGACTAAACATGTGTAATTACAGCATATGGTGTATAATGGCTTGGTTACTGGTGGACGGCGGTCAGGTGCAGGCCGCGGTCTGCTGCTGCCCTGCACCTGACCGCCGACCACCAACAACCAAAGCATTACACACCATACGCAGGAATAACACATGTATAGTCTTGAGCTCCTGATGATGGGCATATAAGTGTCCGAAATATATTGAGCAGATTACAGGTGCAATAAGCCATTCAGTAGCATCTAGCTGGTTTTCTTCTCTACGCTAAGGCCCTACGTATGTCTGCTACCACACTATATACCGGAAAAATAACGAAATAATGCGTGATTTCAGGCTTCCGCCGCGAAGTAGATGTGGACCGATCTCTTCTGGGTTATCACGCAGCGGGTAGTGGTAATTTCTTACTGACGTATCGGGACAGTAGGCTGTCCCGATACGTCAGTAAGAAATTACCACTATTCGTCGCGCAATAACCCAGGAGAGCGCAGTTCTCTTCTAATAAAAGGATATGCATATAAAATACTGGTTCGGTCAGATGACTGCCCTGGCATTGTAACATTCCACCCGCCCACCCGTCTTCACACACACTCGTCTTCTTTCGGCGGCCGATGGTGTAAAACTCTGCGTCCACTGGCAGATGTTGTCTTCCTGCTTGCGGACACTGTGCGATGATGACTGTAAATTAAATAATGACTTCGGGAATTGGACGCTCCGGTAAAGATAAAAATGTCACCGCATATTTTGGAGAGGCCTTCAAGGCGACGCCTGCCTGCTGAAGTGCGACGACAACCAGCTACACAAAATGTAACTGATGGGGTAAAATTATTTCATTCACATCGCAGCACTTCGGTACAAAATTCGTTGCTGTGTAACTTATAATGCGTTTAGATACACATTTTAGCGGAACTTCTTTCCTGGTTTTTGTAATTTCAATTACACTGCATAGATTATTCTCTACTGCAACCGATAAAGTAACGCAGAGCGGAGATCTGCGCTCTTCTGAGATGTTGTGTAGCGTAGAATGGTAATTCCATACGACGTTTCGGGACAACCTACAGCTCCCATCTTCAAGGGTCAAGGAGTCCGAGAAGAACTTCTTGCACATCTTGAAGAGCGCATGTGTCATTTATGTCGCAACGGAAGCCTGAAAAAATGCATAGTGTACAAATGCTGAAGACCAAGAGACAAGTGCCTGTAAGCTAGAAAAACCTGCCAAGATAAACAGATTTTTCCCATTTTTTTACAAACTTCTACATCAAGCAGAAATTCTGGTTAACAAGAAGAATATCCTCTCGTGACGAAATCCCGCGGGAATGAGCCAATCTAAATTTAATTCGTTGTAAGTAACGTCAAAACACTCCACTTTCTCAATAACATTTGACATGTGGTTCAACTCAGGATTTGATTGCGCAAAACAAGGAATCCACGCCTACGTGTCAATCATCCGCTCCGAGATTGCGACAGTCAGTAGCCTAAAGTTTTGAATATTCTATGCTGCCTCTTTATCAGATGCTCTATAATTTAAATCAAGACCTAACGCCGTATTGAGAAAAGTTCCTCCTAATGAGGAACATCTATCTGCATCTACCACTTCATCCTCCTCAACTTAACATCAATCCAGACGCTCTAGCCTGTTCTGCCATCTCTTTTTCGGTAGCCTGAGAATTTACACCATAAAGACCAGCCGCAATAAACAGGTTTTCTATGAGATATGCGAGACTCTTATAGCCTTAATAATGAGGCCTTCTGTGTTTGCAATGTAACACTTTGTAGACTGGTACACAGGTAAATACTGAGCTACTCCTCACTACACTGAATTCAAATAACAACCGAAGTTGCACGCTTTTTTTAATTTTACAAATCAAATCCGATAAAATGAAAAAATGCCTGCGGTCATACGCATACTTTGATGTAGCTGACAACAAACACAAAATTGAAACATAAAGCTTTAATGGCCACTTCGAATACCTACATTGGCTTATTTTAACTGACAAAAATTGTGATATTTAAATCAGAGAGAAGATAAACAGCGACAACAATTATTAAGTCAAGCACAGTGCATTCAGCAGTTTATCTGATCGATGATTTTCTAATTAAAAACCTCACACAAAGCGACAATTTTTATGTGGCAAATCAAACAATAATGTTATGTTATTTCAATGAGTATTTTTTTGTCTCCCATGAAGAATTATGGGAGAACAAGTTGACAGGCGTCAAATAAATTCTGTACCTTATTTAATGAACATTTTGGTGTCTAATTAGAAGATATGACTCAACCGGATTCTACGTATGCATTATACAGTGTCCGCCAGCGAATCGGACGATTTTTGAGTGTTAAAAAAATTAAAAGTATTGGATATCATGATACAGTTACATTTATAAGGAAGTACATACTTTAGCATTTGTAGAAATAAGTGAATCAGTGGTCTTGAAACATAACACAGAACATGAAAAAACGTAACACATCATTCCACTCGAAACATTACATCCTCAAGATGCCCTCCATTACGCTGCCCACACTCAGCAAGCCGATCGTGAACACTACTCAGTTCTAAAGTAACGTTGTGGTGTGCTGTTGCAGCCTTCGCCATTATCGGTCCTTACTTCTTTGAGGACGAACGTGGAAATGCTTGCACTGTGACCTCTGAGCGTTACGCACACATGTTACTGGACTTCTTCATTTCTCGTCTCCAAGGTCTTCCAGTGAACAAAACCATTTACTTTCAACAAGATGGGGCTACAAGTCACACTGCAAAAATTGCAATGAACATTTTGCGCCCACTTTTTCCTGGACATCACATTTCCAGATATGGCGACATCGAATGGTCAGCAAGATCACCCGACTTTTGTTGTGTGATTTTTACCTGTGGGGCCACCTTAAGAGTGTGGTATATTCTGCACCATCACCTCGCACAACTCAAGAACTGAAGCTGCGGATACAGGAAGAGATTTCAAGAATCCCGGTCGACGTGTTACGTAGGGCCATGAGTTGTGTTCACGATCGGCTTGCTGAGTGTGAGCAGCGTAATGGAGGGCATCTTGAGGATGTAATGTTTCGAGTGGAATGATGTGTTGTGTTTTTTTATGTTCCGTGTTATGTTTCAAGACCATTGATTCACTTATTTCTGCAAATGCTAAAGTATGTACTTCCTTATAAATGTAACTGTAAAATGATACCCAATACTTCTAATTTTTTTAACACTTAAAAATCGCCCGATTCGTTGGCGAACCCTGTATAACCTTCAGAGAGGGAGTTATGATGTGCCTGCAATAGAAGAAACCATTTCGTCTCAAAAAAAAATTTTTATATCTAAACACAAAAACCAAACATATAATTCCCTCTCTCGCTGTAAAGGAACAACGTTGAATGGAAACTTCATCAAATAGGATTACTATGGCTAAAAGAGAGATAACGTGTGGGAATGTAGCAAAACATATAGTTCTGGACGAGAATCTCAAATGAAAAGACCAATTATAAGATTTTAAGCGAAGACCGGATGATGATATGAAGACAGGTCTTAAGGAAAGGGTGCCTGAAGGGCTGGACTGGGTTAATTAGGCTTGGATTACGTTTCATGGTCGAGCGTTTGGGAAAAAAAAGAAAGAAATTTTGGATCCCAGAAAAGGAGAAGTCTTGTTTGAAAATATCTGCCACTATTCGCTGGAACACAGAAAATTATTGCGTAATTTCTAGTACAAGGGCACACAATTGAACTTCGCATTCTGTTGTATAAAGGAAATGATGTTGATAGGACATCGTTTGATCCAAGTGCCGTTCGGTTTAGTGCTTCTCTGCTAGAAGTTCTGTGTGTAAGGAGCAGACAGAGGGCAAGAGGGCGCAACAGTGAATGAGGGCTTGAACAACGCACGAATTGAACTGTCACTCACAGCAGACGGAAGTGTCAGTTTTGGCACAAACATTCCGTTGCATTTAAACCACTCGCGTACTGTTTCTTTCTACTCAGTTAACTGCTGCTAAAAAAAGTCTGACCTTAGATATTTTTGACAAGTTCGTGGAAAACAGGTTTATTTTTACCAAAGCAGATAGCGAAACAAACTATTTTTTTTTCTGGTACAAAGCATGCCCTTCAAATGATTACTGCCTATTTGCTTCTAGTAACAAACTCGAAAATGCCACATCGAATTTTGTGAAAACCAGTGTCATAATACCTTACCTCAAGAACTAAGAATGCTTAAAGAGACAGAGTAGAGGAAGTTGCGAGGAAATATAGGCAAAACTTAAAACTTGAACACGAATTACATTCAATACATGCATTTAATAAAATACAGTTCATACCAGGTACTGAACTGCAACATGTTCCGGTACTAGTGTGCCATCCTCAGGGAGTTACAAAACAAATTAGTGCAGTATACGTGTTACACTGTCCGCACTGCAATGTTTAAACTGTTCGGATTCTACAATACATGGAAATCTAATAAATATAAAAATTACAATATTGTGCTATTAAAATCATATAGCAGTGGGCAGTTCCATCTGGACAAGATCTCCTCGGATCACACATGAGTGACGCAGAAGTGTGCGTTATTACTCCACACAGAACTTACAGAACTATGGAGCTCTACGTGGAAATGTCCAATGTTATGGAGTAGCAGTGGCAGTTTAATACTTCTTGTGAACTGTGTCTCATTAAGTGTATTTGTTGGTTGACACGCTTAGCGTTAAAATATGCACGGTATGTGTAACGTAAAATAGTTATTAACTGATCTTAAGAATGAACTCTGAACTTTGAAGGTAAAAGCAAATCAGTACCTATAAAAATTCAGTTCGTAGTGCATTTGTGAACTTCCAATATTGTACAGGGAAACGATCCTTTTCTTTTGCAAGGATCACATGGAACAGATAAAAATATTTTGAACGATCTAGAAAAAGGGATTTAAGTTCCACTATAATACAAAAAACGCTTCATTTTCTAACTTGTGGTCTGTACCGATTACTCAGGCTCTCTTGTACGGATATACAGAATGGGCCACAAAAAAACAGCCTTTCGTTTTGCACGTGTTCTTGTGATATTCTCTCTGGTGTTACTATGTATATTGCGTAGAGTGTTTGAACAGTTAGTGAACAGTCATGCTGTCACCGTGTTGTGGTATACCGGATGTAACACAGGGATGTTGATGGCTGCAACTGCGTGGCTGATGTTGTCTTTCAGTTCCTGTATTTCTCCCCCCCCCCCGCTCCCAATGGGGGTGGAGAAATTTTCTCTAGGCACGCTTGAAGAGTACGGTATACGAATCAAATCCGCACACGATACAGGAACTGAAGGACAATATCAGCCACGCAGTTGCAGCCATCAACATCCCTATGTTACATCCGGTATACCTCAACATGATTAGACGTGGACAGCTGTGTATTGACGTTGGAGGCAACCACTTTCAACATCTTCTATTATGGTACATCCTTTCAGGATTTGGCTACTGTATTAATTTCTGTATTTACGCTATGCCACGGACCTGGACTACTTTTTCGTGGCCCATCCTGTATTACCCAGTTTAAAAAGTCACGTCCCTATTAAATTCTGACAATCATCCACCACGTCACGTTGTCATTATCCAGGCTAACACAAATTAAAAGTCAATTAATGCATTATTAAACCGAATGATTAATTGTGTGTGTACAGATGCGTAAGACCAGTGAGTGTGGGCGATGATACTACGGCGAGTAGGTCAAAGGACATTTACGTGGGTGTAAGTTCCATTAAATTCATCCACGACTGAAAAATATACAGAGAAGATTAAATATTAAAACGTCTACTGCGATTTTAAAAGAATGGTGAGCGAATGGAAGGGATCAATACCTGGCGGTGAAAACCGGAGCGCGACGCAGCCAGTATTCGTCTGTGTTCCTGTCTATTCCCGTGTCTATTATGGACGGTTCTGTACATGTTCTCTTTATGTAAATTTCATGCCACGGCGCCACTGAACCGGCATATGGATACGTCCAAATATAGAAGGTATATTTCTGCCTGAGATGCTACAATTCTGTGGGACAGACCTGTCAGAAAAGACCAAGACATGTAAATATTTATTTCTAGGGAATTTTTAATCGATACACCGAAGAGAGCTACCAGCATGTAGTGGCAACTACATGAGAAGCATGTAGTTGCCACTACATGCTTCTCATGTAGCCCTCCCGACTAGTAGTAAACAATTTCATGTTTTGTTTACATGTAAAATAACCACTGCCACCGGGTAACAACCCAATTGCAGTAAATAAATAAATATATATATAACTGATCCTTGACTTTGTTCTCTCGTTGCCACATTGTTAATGTAAGTACTGTCTCTCGTAATGGAACAATACCCGAAATCTTCACAGCCGATTAACAAAAAGTGTCGCGAACCGCCCTACTGGTAAAGTGTGTTATAAACTTGGAAGTTTCCTCTTCGAGTTCATACATCAACGCTTGTCTCTGCACTTACATTTGACCAAGAGAAACTTCGGGCTTGAATTTTGTGTTTGCTAAATTATTATGAATGGCTAAGTTACTCTTTGTATCCAGCGTGTAAAGCACTCAGCTGTAAATAAACAGAATATTACAACAGCCAAAAAGTTGCACAGTTTTTCTCTGACAATTATTTTATGTTAAAATATTAAAAATTAAAAACTAAAAACTTGTACATGTTTCGATTCCTGCCGAATCATCATCAGGGTGTATACAGATCAAATAATTATGAGTAAAACACTATATAACTTTATTCTTAACGTTTTTCACGTTTTGCTGACCGTGCATCTCAGTATATTTATCTCAGTAATTAACCAACTTGATGCACAAAATGTTTGTTTTACAATAAGTTTATTTCATGCCTCTACATGTTTCGAGCACATGTGCTCAT
>Ga0131853_10015109_pt1 | contig 14126 bp, 6 predicted proteins | sample TergutLab28metaG_FD_92764 | JGI IMG/M metagenome (GOLD analysis project Ga0131853, IMG submission 92764) | Labiotermes labralis P1 segment gut microbial communities from Petit-Saut dam, French Guiana - Lab288 P1 (version 2) (version 2) | ecosystem: Host-associated > Arthropoda: Insects >... | reverse complement strand
TGGTGTCCGGGGCCCCCACCGCAGGAAAGTGAGGGGTGGGCTAAAAAAAACACAGGGGAGGTAGAAAAAACAGATGGGGGGGGGGGGGGGGGGGTCGCTTGCACTTCTCGACGGGCTCCGGATTCCGTCAGCGGCACGCTCCGAAAATTGAAATTTACCTTTTATCTCGTACTAAAGTTTCCATGTCGTAATGTTTGGTTACAAATGCAACTCATATAAATTTTCTTCTAAAATTATTGATACTTGAATGTTAAGAACCTAAACCAAAATATTTCACGACGATGTTCACGCCAAGTACCGTACAAGAAAAAGTGCTAAATACTGATTCGCTACTCGTAAACGTGGGACTTGGAACATTCCATTTCAGCATTCGGGTGGTTGGTATTTTTAATATAGGACTGCACCATACCAATGATGATGTCTGCCCGTATGTCCAGGTGGCCGCTTGCAAGTCTGTCTGGCCTGCATAGTGCATTCTTTAGGGCGACGTTGGTTGTGCTCGTTATGCTTGGCACGGAGCCATAATCGATAGGTTCCCTGCTACTGAGACAACGGTTCCTATCGCCTCGCCTCACCAATCGTCAAAATCGCTCAAGGGAGATCCTCGTACTAAATTCACTTCAGTTTGTTTAACATCTACAGTAAACCGACGACAGTAACACAGTTGCACGGTTACGTCGCTTAAATCAACGTCAACCTGTGCGAGATAAATGCCCCCTCCCCCCGTGCTCAAACACGTTTTTACAAAATGATACAAGACATGTAATGGAATTTGCTGCCCCCGTTTATATCACATTTACTCTTTCAACTTACCAGTTTATTCCTAACTTCTTGGGCCTGATGATGGTGAATGTGATGGTAAGGTTAAACGTTTACCCAAGCACCGTACGACTCGCCATGTTGTATAATCCTGATGATGAAAATTATCACCGTAGTCAGAAATTTATGAAATTAATCTTGAAACACTTCGTTACGTGGAACTGTGACGGGTAAATGCCACATGAAATTGCTCATACTCAAAGAGATAAAGCATACAGTTCTGCTGTCCGTAATTCACTTAATTGCGCGATTTAGATTTGTACTGCTGTATTTTGCCGATTACCGCCAATAATACAAACTGCAATGCAGGCTTACCAACGGTGTGAGTGCTTTCATAAACTGAATATTTATTCCAGGAGCCATGGACACACTTCCTTTTTGCCAGTATATCGAACAAACACAATATTCAAATTCTGGTGTCGATTTAAGAAGTTACATGTCAGTGACATGTTTACACACACACTTATTATGTACAGGATTCCGCAAAATTGCCTGTGGTGAATGACGTGTTTTTGCAACTAAAATGTAGTTAGGTAACAATTCTGAAAAGCAGTTTCAGAATACATTATTCATTGCTTTATAAGGTTCTGGTTCTGCAGTGTAACAATATTTAATTAGGTCTTAAATTTTACTGCACCACACTAAAACCTAAATAAAGCACCAAAGTAAGACAATAAGTACTGATCATTAAGTGATTATTGCTGTTGCATAAGGTACTAAAATCCTAATGTCATGTGATAAAAACGAAGTTCTAATTTTTTGCCTTATTTCACCCTCTACTGTTGTACTGATGGTAAGCTGGAATAATACTTTAATGTAGTGTAGCTTCTCTTAATTTTCACTTCATCTCCCAAACTGATATAATAAATGCTCCACTTCTTTCAACATAAAACTGACACAATATTCTTGAACGACCTTCAGCACTGGTGTCAATCATAATACAGTATCTCTAGTTTCACCTATTACAGCACTGTCATCAAAGATTCTCTGAGAGAAGAAAAATTAGAATGCATTAAAACCATAATCTACATAACCCTAATCCCTGTTCTTAAAATATTAGACACAAATACTAAATCACCTGCCCCCTTGTACATCCAAGAATTTAAAATTGATTAAAAATGCTACAGAGCTCCAGTTTCCACAACTCTCCCAAAAAATTAAAAATTATAAACTTGTAACAAAATAGGGTCCATTTCTCCATTTACATATATTCGTTGCATATTGAAATAATATAATAACATCATTTGTACTAGAAAACAAACTGAAATCTTTAGATTAAAAATGTTCCACATGTACTGGGGCAGCCTTCAAATTAGATGGAGATAAAGGTCTTCAGGACATTCAGGTGTCATGGGTTATTAATACTTGTTCAGTTGTAACAACCTTGTAGCTCTTGGCATGTTGGAAATTCAATTTCAACCTCTGAAACACATTCTGAACAAAGGTGTTGAAGCTGTTCCCCAGTACCTACAGAATAACCACAGTCTACAGTAAAGGGCACTTTTGTCTTATTCTGGTTTAAAAAAAGCGATGTTTTGTAAACAGGCTGTCATCAGCTGAAAGTATAAAATCCACCCTGCTGGGTTCATTAGATGGAATTACTCTCTCTCCACATCTGGGAAAACTGTGCTATTAAACAAAATGAACCAATGAAAAATGTCTACATTTTACATCAAATTGAACAGGACCAACAGTAGTATATCCTAGCCACATTTTACAAATAAATAATTCTAAATATAGCTCTAGTACTGTAGCCAATACAACCTTATATTGTAGGTAAAGAATGCATATGAGGTAATTAATATACTAAATGAGATGTTGATGGTAAATATGAAGGGTAACAGCACTTACAAGAGATCAAATCTGTACATATAATATGTATTAAATTTATGTTATAGTAAACGGAAAGCTCCGAGTTGTTCGAGGTTGTGGATATATACATGACAACTCAACACGATCATGCGTCCAACGATCAGGCACCCATGATGTTCAAGTGATATACTGTTCCTGCAAGGGCGACCTCTGCAACACGGGCACACAGCAGCAGCCCATTTCAACGAATTTCCATATCCTACTAACAGTCACATGTCTTGCCACCACCTCACTATGCAGGAAAGTCATTGACATATTATAACAACAGTAAATCCCATTTATTGCAATAAAGAACAACTTGTATTCTCACCTACTGCAATATAAATTTTGAGGGGATAAAATAATTCAAGTTCATGATCTCAGAATGGGATTAGATTTTCACTGCTCCCAGGCAAATGAAGTCAAGAAAAAATCTTAAAATGTATTACTAAAAAAAAGTTACAAACATGTTTAACACAGCAAGGGGAGTATGAAACAGTAAGAACAAAAAAACAGTAGCTATTATGCATATAATTCCAATGACTTTCCTTTTGTCACAAAATTCAATGAAACGGATGCAGAATATGTATTCTGTTTCCATATTTTTAAACTAGAATGCCTCAGCTCATCAAACATCACAAATTTGTAATAAGCCTAATACAGAAAATGTGCTATAGGTTATCATCAATTATAATATTACAATAACGAAAATAAAAATAAATAAATACATAGTAGGACTGAACATTGAAGTTTAGTCAGTTGTTTAGTAGCTTATGTTTATGATGGTATTGTGCACAATGTGGACAACGTTGTACTGCACTGGGTTCTCTCTGTGTCTCAGTAGGTCACACTTGAATGGATTTCCATCTTGGATACATTCAGTTTGCTCCAGTCATTGTATAAATGTTCTGTACGTTGTGTATTTAAATGACACTTAAATCTGTACAATAAATTTAAACTTCTCTGTGCAAATATTGATTTCAGTAAAATTTCTGGGCTTGTAATTACTTATTTCATGACAATGTAAGATTAAATGGAGTAACAGTGATAAAACCAAAACTTAAAAATTCATGTTTATGTATTATCATTTCTTTTGACCCGATTAATCGGAAAATAACATTGATGCGGTTGCAGTTAACCTAGTAGCATAATACCCATTGTGCACTACGTATGTGCTGAATATATTTTGATGCGACAAAAATAAAACATATTGACATTTTTAAATCTTTGAACTTGTATTTCAAGCCAAAATTTTAGTCAGGAATAATTTACAAACAGTTTTTATTTAAATATTTCAAAGCAGAAGGAAAAAAATGTACCAAGTCCTAGTTAACTGCAGTACTTTGAAAAATGTTGTGTGTATTTAATGAAGAAGGCACCTAACAAAAATACATTTAATGTGCACCAAAAGGTAAATGCTTGTAGCATTAGTGTTATAAGTTACTTTACACTGTTTTGTTACCTACACATAAATCATAAACACAAGATCCTTTGTGTCAGTTCTGGAACCATTTTAAATGTTGGAAGTTTTTACTTAACATTGTGTTAATACTGTGTAACAATGAACTGATGTATGTAAATTCTTACCAGAACACAGACATTTCCTCTGAATTATATAACAGAAGTAAAGTTTTAATTTTTTAATACTAGTAAGATGAAGCTTATGTGTGATTAATTCTTCATGTATTATGGGCCATAGTAGCCTCAGCATGTAACAGAACTATCCTCAAATTTGAGGTTCAAATTGCAGCAGACAAAATGACAGTTTTTCTTTCCACTATGAGCTCCAGAATATCTGTGGGGGTCCATGCAGCCTCCGATTTCATAGAAAATTCCTCTGGGATAAATACAGTTAATAATCTACATGAATCAGCCATTCAAAGGTCTAAGATTATACAGCCTTACATCCATGTCTTCATGGTATTGTGCTTAGAAGTAAAGACATCTTTATGTGTATGTATCAATACTTAAAAACATTATTACTGTGATGTCCTGCCAAGTGATGCCTTCAATTAAACTTTAAATATTAAACTGAATATGTAAAGAGGAGTTTTTCTAATATTAAGAAACTATAAACAATTCAACAGAAGTACTGAAGTTGTACAAAAAACAACAGAGAGAAGAAATCTAAAGTGTTTATTTCTGTTAAATTATAGACACACATTCACAATATAATATGCATGTTGCCATGTCATATTATTATTCACCTAGGCCTACTGTTGTAACACAGTGTCTGTATAACATGACATCAACATGCACAGAAGTGAATTAAAAAAGAATACATGAGGAAACCAATAAATAGAGATTACTGTCTCCTACAGTGTGATGTCTTGTACTCTGGTAGAAATTTACCGACATGTCAGAGGAATCTGCTGTGTCCATCTTCAGGATAGAAAAATAGTCTACCAGACTGTGCAACACTGCATCCAAGAAGATGGTAACCTCAGTCACTGCCCATGGGAACCTCAAATATTGTTCAGTCTGGAAGATGTTCAAACCCACTCTGTATTTTACCATTAAAAAAAAATGGGATAATACAGATGTTTAGTACTGGAGGAGAACAGCCATATTCCTGCAAAGAAATGTGTAATTACACACAGTTTGTTAGACAATAAGGAAACATTCTCCATTTAAACTGGGATGTTAAATTCAGCTATTTTAAAATATGTTTGTATAACTACAGGTACTCCTCTTGCTACGTGAGTCTAAAAAAATGTGATTTAACTTCTGTGTAATTAATCTTATCTAGTAAACTAAGAGAGGAACAGAGAAGGGAGAGTAGAGCATACTGTAAGTCAAATAATATTTCCCCATAACAGAAATTGTCAAAGTAACCCTTCATGTTTCATTTAGCATGGATATAAGAAGAAAATGACTTCCATTTTTCAAGCTGACAACCTAACAAAAGAGGTGAAAGATTTGTGAGAACTAGAAATTAATGAATGTAACAAAGAGAGGGCGAGAAAGTGTCAAGGGCTGGGAAGCAACTACAGATTCTTTACTTTATACATCAATGATAGCCAGCACACTCACAAAATACCTCTGCTGATATTTACCTTCAGTTTCAATGGCCATAAATGCAAATTGCAGAATTGAACATTTTTTGACTAATTAAATGTCCCCCACTATCACCTGTCTCTGCATCGTCAATGAACTACAATGATCCTCAAGCAGATAAGTCTTCTCAATCATACCCACTACAACTCCATGACTGATTCGTAATCACTCACCCACCCATCCAGCAAACCATCCACTGTGAAGTCAGAGAGTGTTAATTTTTGTTACTTCTGTGTCGTTAATATTACTCTGCAAAAAAGGGAAAGGATATTTGAGTTGGAGAGGAAGACGGAGAAAATGAAGCTTACAGGAAAATTGGTTTTATGTTATATTCACCTTATGCAACTTGTTTCTGGTAGCAATTCATGCATAAATCGAGGAGTACCTGTACTCAGGTAACCTACATCAATGCATTTCAGCTACTCCTGGCATTAAAATTAAAGCTTTTGAATGAATTGTTATTTATGATACACTTAAATTATACAAAAACTGTGGCACATAACTGCAAATGACTGACAGTTTAAATTATTTTCCAAACATGAGCTTCAAGCTGGTGTAACACAGAGAGATCCCACAGCATAACTCATCCTAAATACAAAACATGCATTATGAAATTAATGCTCAATGGTATGGAACATATACGCTGACATTCAGTGATCAGCAAATGAAAGAATCACATAACACCTTCCATATATTTTTTTGTTATCGTGAATGTGTCTGCGAACACATGATTAAATCCCATACCTTAAAGAACGTCATAATTCATTAGGGTGAACTTCCAATCTAATCTATGTGTTTGGGGCAGAGGAAGTGCATGCAATAGGTGACCGGGTGAGAAAAGGATAAAAGAAGAATTATGGCTAAATGCTTCTACTATATCTGCCATTTTGAAGTGAAAATATAAGCACTGAGGACAAATTAACCAATCCATCACTGCAGTGTTAAATACAGCAACCAGTATTTCTCAAATTACTAATAATATTTTAAAGAGAAATCACGTAAAATGTAATCTGTAGGTACCAACTATAAAGCACATTCCTTTTACAGCAACATAAAAGCTAGCACTGCAGCTGTAGTGATGTAAAAGTAGACCAATGGACAGATTATCAAACATTTAAAAATTTTGAGATTTAAATCATTAGGAATCCGTAAAAAAAATATGCTTTCAGTAAGAAAATAAACAAAACATATATTAAATTATGTCAGTTAGGAAGCAAACAGCATTAACATATGTAACTAGGACAACTAAAGAAATACACTAGTGTTCAAAAGAAAAAATAAATACATAAAATTCAAACTGTGTCATTAATTGAAATGATTAGTCAGTCATAGGATTTTAATTACAGTGTTACTGTTTTATTACAACTTCTCATTTTAAGATGACTCATATTCCATTAGTATGTAAGCTCACTATTTATAAACACATTTCATCATTAAGAATGCAAAGCCTCAAATTTAGTGATAATTAATAAAAATCAGGTATCTTCTTTGTAACTATTACCAGGTTGTTTAAAAACAAAGAAGGGAGTGGGTGGCAGTTGTTTACTTCATTGTTATTTCATTGTTAGAGTAAATACTACTTAATTTTCAATACTGATTAATAATAGTGATAATTTATTGTAGCAATGCACTACACACATTTTTGATACTTTTCTTCATGTTAACCGTTACACTTCTTTTTCATTTCTTCACTTCACACTTAAGAGGATAAAATTTACTTAAAAATCAACATTATTTCCAACAAGAACTGCCATTATCCATCTTAATATTGCCATTTTTTTAAAGTTCTTGTTGCATGTCATTTCATACAAACCAAACTCATAGTGTGTTTCATAAGTGAATGGGGTTTTCAAACTATAGTACTGTGAACATACTTGTAAAAGCAAACTGGCATAGCCTAGTTTAGTACTTATGCTAGGCTTACACAGCATCATATAATGAAAATTCTTTATACAAAATTATTACTGAATTCCTCTATTTCATATTAACTATAATTTTAAAGGTCACTTCATATTTTAAAATCCATTTGTGATGTAAATATATTATAAATAGTTGTTGGTTATATGCAATTGCAACTTTCAAAAAACAGTTATGTTATATTTATAAATTAATCAATAGATATGAACTTATTCAAGGACAAATAACAGGCTACCTACGTGTGTTTATGTATGAATGTATGTATGAATAAAAACCAATTTTTCACAATGCATAGCATAATATTTACTTTAAACTTTTGACTGAAACTGATATAAGCAAATTAAAGAACTTGTACAGAATAATTTTATTATTTCAAGAGGTGGATGTTATTTCTTTGTGTCTGTGTGTGTATGTTATGTATGTATGTATGTGCAGAGTGTTTGAAAGATTAAGATATGAGAAGAACCAAACATATGGTAAATATATAATTCCTCAATACAGCTGTTTTCTTTTCAGGTTGACTGATTTACTTGTGCTGCTGTAATTTGAGTTTAATCTATGTAATAAAGCAAACACGTATTTCAAAATCCTAACATAAAATTAATCTCAATAACCACAATCACATTATTCCGTTCACTCCGATACAGAATCAAGATTAAAATGATTGAGCTGTGCATGGTCATTAAATTCTCAATTATCTCTTCATTATCAACGAACAATATTATATACAGGCCCAGATATACGTATGTTAGTGATTAAGGGCATAAGAAAAGTCTCTGACGCTTCCATTCTTAAAATAAAACCAACAAGATGCACTAATTTCTGAAATTTCTATTTGGAATAGAACTCCATAGGTTTCGGACAGGTTCTCTGTCCATCATAAGCCTAGTACTGTACACACAGTAATAGGTACAGTATATGTCATACAGGTTTTGCTGACTGCTTGCATGCAGGATCCTGATAGCAAGCAGTCAGCATAGCCTGTATGACATATAGCTATTGCTGTGTGTACAGTGCTGGACTCCTGATGATAGACATAGAACTTGCCCAAAACATGTACAGTTCTATTCCAAAATAAATTTCAGTAATTAGTGCATCTTGTTGGTTTTATTATAAGAATATGTCACGATGCACGGTCCTCTGAAAGTCAAATTCTTGGACACTTGTCATTTTAATTATAAAACACAAATTTGTTTGGCTCTTCAGCAAGGCAAATTATGTCCTAAAATTACTGAATTTACATGGTGTAATTCTGATTGCTCTTAATAATTCAAAATATCATGTGTTTACAATGATATAATCCAATAACTCTGCAAATATGGATTCATCATGCGTATATTTTTGAAGTTCTCATCAACTCTCATTACAGGAATGTTTCACAAATGTGTTTTAGCAAAAACAAAACAGGCAACTGCAATATTCTAAATTTCAAGTAGTAGTTTTATCTGGTTTCTAAGCAAAATCCTCATCTTTAAATTTGTTTGTAAAATCTTATAAGTCAGTGATCAATCACCTCTCCTCCCCTCATTTTAAAGATGTCTGACATCATGTGAGAAAGTAACTCAACTGAATAATCTTCATGGTTGTTCCGTGCATTAACAATATCAAGTTCTTCATTTGTCCCAACTGATGCACATAAATGATTTTAACTGTTAAAACTATAATATTTGCTCCAGCATGCTTCGTTTACATAAACCATCATCAAGGAACTACAGCCTGTGCTTTGCCAAAGTTATAATATTGATTGCAGTATGCAAGTCGTAGTTGAAGTATTCGGTATTATGGCTGCACATTTCATTCATTCCTGATGTGCGTGTGTATTATGCACTGTGCAGAATGGTTTGTTCTGCACAGTGCATAATACACACGCACAACAGGACTGAATGAAATATGCAGCCATAATACTGAATACTTCAACAATGACTCGTATATTGCAATCAATATTGTAACTTTGGCAAAGCGCAGGCTGTAGCTCCCTGATTATGGTTTATTTAACCGAAGCATGCTGGAGCAAATACTATAGTTTTAACAGTTTAACAATTAAAATAATTTGTGTGCATTAGTTGGGACAAATAAAGGACTTAACTGAAGTTGGAATCATGCAGAGCTGTATTCTCTATTCTGAAATTACTTGAAAAAATTAATGTCAAAATGGCTGTGAGATTTGACGTTCTCACAGCACTGTTACTGAAGATTCAAGTCTTCTAGGATAGTATGCCGTGGATCACAATGCCTTCATCTTTCTGGTCACGCATTCCCACAAACATAGTCCTTGCTACTCTTCTGCGAATGATTGATAGTGAACATGAAGGAACTACAATGCTCTTAAACACTGGTAAATTTTTATCAACCTACAAGTGTGAAAACCCAGAGGACTTGAATCTGGATCAGTACTGTTGTCACTAAGTCTGCTATATCAAAATGCATATTGTTACCAACAACAAAACCAAAAATAAAGGCTGTCCTGTAAAAAAATTTGTGAGAATTTTTTGCCTGTACGTAAGTGTATCCTAATTGTTACTTCTTATGTATGAATACAAATATTCATAAGCTTCAAGTAACATCATAATATGGCCTTAAATTATTACATTTAGCAATACACCTTTGGCACCAAATTTGTCCTACTCAAATTTATTTTGTTACTGGTATTAAAACTGGTCAAATTTTATTTCATTTCCTGCATACCAAGTTGCTTATGAATTCTGATTGTATGTGAACTTCAAATCCATGAAAGTAGTAGAAGTATATCAGAACACACTGCCATGAAGAAAGCACTGTAATTAATAGCCAGCATGTGCACAGATGTTAGTTAGCAGAATATTCTAATATGCTTACTAGAAAATATCATTGTAATGTTTCACATTTCCTCTCTTTTTTAAGATAAAAGTGATTGCATCTTGAACATACATGGCTCCACTTTTCTTTAGTCCACATTTTTGATGCATGGGAAAACACTGTATCTGTATAACAGAATTTTTTATTCCTCTATCAGTCAATTTCATTCCATTTTATGTACTCATTCCAACACAGTTTATGAGCCAGGAAGGTAGAGTTAGTATAGTAACTAGGCTATGGGCTAGATGACCGGGAAATCATGGTTCATTTCTCAAAATGGAAAAGAGATTTTTATCTTATCCAGAATGCCCACAAAGCCTCCTACACAATGGGTATCAGAGGCTCTTTGTCCAGGCATACAGCAGCCAAGGTATGCATCTGGTCATTCATCTCCATCTAGTGATGAGTTTAAGAATGCATGGAGATATATCTCCATTGCCTCATATGCCTAAATGGCATCACTTTGCTTCGGAATTTAATGTACTAATATTATTGCAGTAACCTTACCACCACCCTGTGCCATTGTCATGAAATCTGGGAACCTTAGGTTCCTGGAACCCTCTGGGCCACTCCAGGCCTGTAATGGGACTGCTTTACCTTATAATATTATTGAAGTTTTAACTTCATGATTAGAGTGTTGGCTCACTATATGTCATATCAATTGCTATAAAACTGACTAGTAATGAAATTTTGGACAGAACAATTCGTATTTTAATTCCTGTAAACCACGTAATTGTTCGCACATTTAGAGATGTATGTCTTATATATAACCTATTGTAGTGATAATGTATGTGGTGTCAAATGAAATTCATAAGTTCATGAATTGTTAACTATGATATTCTAAGTGTACACAATGAAAAATTATCTGTAAATTGTCGAGAAGGAGAGGCTTTTATGTACAACAGCGGTAGCATAGCCATTTGTCCCTGAATATAGTTCCAATAGATTTTAGTGAACTATACACACTAAACAGAAGTGAGTTAATGTGATCAGTAGATATGAAAATAGGCCTATAAAATGAAGGAACGTGAGGAAATGGAACATTTAGAGTGAAATATTTGCCTTGTCACCTTTGCCAGAATCTTTTTTTCTTTCAATCATCTCACCATGGATATGAGATCTCTGTACTGCCTCCATTTTATGGTCATAAAAGAAAAATGTATGTTTATGTCACTGAGCCAGTAAAGGGAATGTTTTAAAGTACTTAATGTTTGTGTGTATCTCTGTTATTAATACCGGTTTCCATGAGCTTTTTAAAAAAACTGTATATTAAATATTTCAGTCTGGTGTTTTGTGCATAAACAAAATGTACATCTTTGCCACAATAATCTTCAGAGAATATGCATTAAGTCCCACAAATATGGCATTTCTTACAATTAGATACAAAAGGAATGATATAAACCGAATAAATGTAGTTTATTATTAAATCAGTATGTATGTCTGTAAGTAAAACTGTTAATGCAGTTTATGTCTTGCGATAAGCAAGATAAAAGAAGCCTGAACACTGCTACTAAAATACTTTAAAAGTAATGGTTGGCTGGTTTCCTTGCATTTTTAAAAAGAGGTATGTTAAAAGATTGTGTTATTTCACAAACACTAAAAATTCCAATGTAAAACCAAAAAATGTCATATTAACTGGACGGTTTTGTCGTTGCGTAGCACAGCTGTTGGGAGACTGCTCAAGAAGTGACAAGTTGTTCTGCTGTGACTGTGTTTTGCTCTCATGGCCTAAATTCAATTATGTTAATGAAATAGTTTTTCATCTTGTTCATACTGAAGATTTTTTAGGATAAAACATATTTACCCAGGGTCTGCACTTTGAAGATCTGCCAGATGTTTAAAAACCTCAAGGCTAAAGAGGAGGATTTATTTGGAAACCAACAAACAAATGACAGTATTAATGTAAATATTGTTTGTGTCTTTTATCCTGTAATCCATTTGAGGTGGGCAAATGCATGTCTATATGCTTAGCCCCAGTGTTCTATGGTACTCAAATATATTCTTTCTAAACAGTCTCATGCAGTAATGTAACATTATTCACGGGTCTTCAATGTGCCTTGCCTGCAGTAAACATCTAACTGTCCTTGACAGAAATTATACGAATGGAGCCTAGTAAGGCCACAATATCTTTGCACTTGCTGCTTTAAGGAGCACATGAAATAGAGGTAAGTGAATGACTGTTAACAAAAATGTGTAATTATGAATGCATTTATAGGAGTTTACTGGTGCAGACAATTTACACAGTAAAGTAGTAGTACAGTACGGTCAATGATTCTCACTGCCTTCAGGGATGAACGTTAAGTTCATTACGCTCCATGCTGTTTGGATTGTCAATACTGTAACAGTTGTCCCTCTACAATGAAAATATGATATTAAGTCATCAGAAATATAGTGCAGTGTATGAATGTGGCCAGTGGAATTTTAAAACATTAGGTTAGGAGTGGGTCACTAAGGCAGTGACAGCGACATGTTTGGCCTAGTCCTCTCCACCTCCGCAAGTATGGTCGACCTTGTTAAATTGAAGTCCCAAGTGAATGCCCAGCCCTTGCCAATTTGCAACACCCAGTAAGCCTGTCCACCAGCTCTGGTAATTTCTCCACCAGCCAAAAGTCATGCAATGCACCATAACATCAGTATCCAGATATATGGATAATATTCTTTCTGTATCTGGGACCTTTCAAGCCAATACACAAAAAAGGAAACAATTACAGTACTTCAGGGATATCTATCTCCTTTCATTATAATCACTTCCATGATTCAGGGCATGTTACAGCTGATAAATGTACTAACTAGGCTGTGTGAAACAACACTCCATGCTATGAAGAATGGCCAAGGGTGTTGCTACATCTCCACAGTAACAGCATAAATGTGTTGGAAACACACCAACAGGCAACATTGCCTGGCCAGAAAATTCAGCTAAGATTTGAAGCTTTCATGGCAAATAAATGCAGTAAATCTGATGTTTATTGGACCGTGCATCACTGTGATAGTTGAAGAATAAAAAGCAACTAGATGTCACAGTAAATATAACAAGTGACATCCAGTTGGTTATTTATTCTTCAAATGCAGTACAATTTTCTCAGGCAAAAACCCGTATCAAAATCGAGTTAAAACCAACACTTCAGCCACCTGCCCTTCCTTAACACTAAAGGTCTTCTGGAATGTGATGTCATTGAACAAATGGTTTTTAATGTTTGGAGGACTGTAGTGTTTTCGTTGTTAGGGTCAAGCAACTGAAGAACAGTAATGAAAAAAAATGCCTGGCCATGAAGGTGAGGGTTCCATGTTCCTTTGAAACATCAGTAACCGTTCACCCAACAACACAGCACAATGCCTCAGAAGACTACAATCTACAGCAACACCATTATGGGAACCTCAAATACCATGCCGATTTGATCATCACAAGGATAGCAAAAAATAACCTGCTTTATTATAGCACCTAACCATACCATATTTTAAATTTTGTTGCCACAAAACTTCCTGCACCAAAATCTAATACATAACAATAAAAACCACTACGTGATCAAATAATGTGCTTATATTTGAACAGCCAGCAAGGTCCCAAGTCAGAGGTGAACATTATTATTATTTATTTAACTTTTGGGGGGGGGGGGGGGGGTTTTCAGTTTTTCAACATTGGATTTTTT
>Ga0131853_10015108_pt1 | contig 14126 bp, 13 predicted proteins | sample TergutLab28metaG_FD_92764 | JGI IMG/M metagenome (GOLD analysis project Ga0131853, IMG submission 92764) | Labiotermes labralis P1 segment gut microbial communities from Petit-Saut dam, French Guiana - Lab288 P1 (version 2) (version 2) | ecosystem: Host-associated > Arthropoda: Insects >... | reverse complement strand
TCTCGTGGCCGTGGGTCTGGATCGAGACGTACTGGTCGAACGGCTTGAGCAGGGCGCGGGCGTTGACGCAGTTGACGACCAGCACGATGCCGGTGGTGAGGACCCACGCCAGGGCGAAGACCCACCACATCTTGATGGTGCGGAGCTTGAACAGCTCGGCGCGCAGCAGGTTCATCGGATCTGTGCCCCTTCGTGGGTGAGCTGGAGGAAGGCCTCCTCGAGATCGGCGACACCGGCGGCGAGGTGGTGGACGGCGATGCCCGCGGTGTACGCGGCCTCGCCGACCTGGGCCTCGGAGACGCCGGTGACCTGCAGGGTGCCGTCGTGCTCGCGGGTGACCCCGGCGCCACGGGCGGCCAGCACGTCGGTCAGGGCGGCCGGCTCGGGGGTGCGTACGGTGACGTGCGCCGAGGCGATGGAGGCGGTGACCTCGGCGATGGAGCCCTGCCGGACCAGGCGGCCCTTGGCCAGGATGACGACGTCGTCGGCCAGCGCCTGCATCTCGGTGAGGAGGTGGCTGGAGACCAGCACCGTACGACCCTCGGCGGCCAGCCCCTGGAGCAGGCCGCGCATCCAGCGGATGCCCTCCGGGTCGAGGCCGTTGGTCGGCTCGTCCAGGATCAGCACGTGCGGGTCGCCGAGCATCGCGGTCGCGATGCCTAGCCGCTGCCGCATGCCGAGGGAGTAGCCCTTGAACAGCCGGTCGCCGGCCGCGGAGAGGCCGACCAGGTCGAGCATCTCGTCGGCGCGCCCGAGCGGCAGCCCGGCGGCGAGGCAGACGGCCCGCAGATGGTTGCGGCCGGTACGCCCGCGGTGGGCTGAGGAGGCCTCCAGGACGGCGCCGACGACCTCGATGGGCCGGTCGAGGTCGACGTAGCGGTGGCCGCCGATGGTGGCCGTGCCCGCGGTGGGGAAGATCAGGCCGAGCAGCATCCGCAGGGTCGTGGTCTTGCCGGCGCCGTTCGGGCCGAGGAACCCGGTCACGCGGCCGGGCTCGACGGTGAAGGAGAGGTCGTCGACGGCGTTGAAGCCCGGATAGGACTTCGTCAGGCCGGAGACGACGATCCGGCCGGTCTCGGTGTCCCGGCCGCCGGGGGAGTGGGGACTGTGCATGCCTCCATCGGACTGCGCCGAAAGTGCTACTGACCTGGACAGGGGCCGGATTCGGGGATCTTCTTCGCCAAGCCTCAGGAAACGCTTCTCCTTCCGGACCCAACCGATCGGACGCGGGCTCCGTCAGAGTGGGAAAGACCCGGAACCGACGAGGGGGCCAGCGATGGCACGGCACGACGAGGAGTTCACCGCGTACGTCGTCGCGTCGCGCCCTCGCCTCTACCGTGCCGCGTACCTGCTCAGCGGCAGCCACCACCAGGCCGAGGACCTGGTCGCCACCGCGCTCGCGAAGCTCTACGTCGCCTGGCCGAAGGCGCGGCGGGCCGACGCGATCGACGCGTACGCCCGCCGGGTGCTGGTGAACAGCCACCTCGACGAGACCCGTCGGCCCTGGCGGCGCGAGCACCCGAGCGAGCTGGCGGCGCTGGACCGCTCGGTCGAGCAGGCCGCACCCGACGACGAGCTCTGGTCGGCACTGCGTGCGCTGCCGCCCGGCCAGCGCCGGGTGGTGGTGCTGCGGCACTACTGGGGCCTGAGCGTCGAGGAGGTCGCAGCGGATCTCGGCATCAGCACCGGCACCGTCAAGAGCCAGACGTCCGCGGCGCTCACCGCGCTGCGCCGGGTCATCCATCACGAGAGAGAAGCCCGATGAACCACTCCGATCCCGACCCCGACCTCACCGCGCGCCTGCGTGGACTCGTCGAGGACATCGCCGTCCCGGACAGCGACGGCCGTGCCGATCTGGTCCGCGGTCGGCGCCGCTCCCGCCGCCGGCTGACGCTGATCCTCGGCGGCACCACCGCGGCCTGCGTCGCGGCCCTGGCGATCGGCACCGGTGTCGTCGGCGGTGCCACCGGCGACGAGCAGGCCCTCGACCCGGCCGTACAGCCCACCCCGGTCACCGGTGCCTCCACCGTGCCCGGCTCCGTGGAGCCGGCCCTGCACGACCCCGGCTGCCCGGCCGGCGAGATCTCGCTGCGCGTCGACGCCGGCGGCAGCGTGCTGACCGACCAGGTCGCCGGCTACGCCCGGACCCTGGCCCGCCACCTCGACCCGACCGGTGATCACCTGCAGACGAAGCCGACCGGGATGCAGACCTCGGCCACCGGGCCGCTCCCGGGCCGGTCGGGGCGCGCGGCCGCCGGCAAGAGCACCCTCGATGCGGAGTGCGTGCGGCCCGGCCAGGTCAACGGGCTCGGCACCAAGCTCGCCTGGAGGAAGCCCGGCGATCCCGGGCTCGGGCTGGTGCAGATCGAGGTCACCAGCGAGCAGCAGGGCCAGATCCGGATGCAGCTGACCGGCTGGAAGCCGGTCGACGCGCCCGGCAGCGCCGTCCGGGCCTGGACCGCGGTGAGCGGTGACGACCTCGCCGTCGAGATCCAGCGCGCCGACGGGCTCTACGTCGCGGTCGCGGCCAGCGGCCTGTTCGGCAACAACTCCACGGTCGCGCTCCGGGGCGGCACCGGGCTCACCGCCGCTCAGCTCCTCCAGGCCGCGGCCGATCCGGCGTACGCCCTGCCCTGATCTGCTGACGCCGTCCGGTGGCGCCGACTACGGTGACCACCGTGACGGTCGACGGCGCCGGTGCCGAGCTCGCGAGGTTGTCGGCGTCGTTCCACGCGCTGACCGAGAGCCCGCAGCTGGTCTTCCAGATGCTCGACATGTTCCCGATCCCGGTGCAGGTGCTCGGGCCCGACGGCGTGATGGTCTTCGCCAACCGCGCCATCCTCGAGCTCAACAACGTCCCGGACGCCTCGATCGTGGTCGGCAACTACAACATGCGCACCGACCCGGTGCTCAACGACGCGATGGGGCTGCGCGCGGTCGTGGAGCGGGCGTTCAGCGGCGAGACCGTGGTCGTGCCGGACTTCCGCCCGCCCGTACGGGACCTCGTCGATCGCGGCGTCGTCGCCGAGCAGCCGTTCGACTCGGCGTCGATGGACGCCTTCCTCTACCCGGTCTGGGACGGCGATCGGCTGGCGTACGTCGTCAACGTCCTCCTGGTGAAGCAGCTCTATCAGGGCCATCCGGACGTGGCGCTCGCGAAGCGGTTCATCGAGGCGCACTGGCGCGAGGAGTTCGACCCGGCCGCGGTCGCCCGCTCGGCGAGCATCAGCGTGCGGCAGCTCTACGCGCTCTTCCAGGAGCACGGCGACATGACGCCGAAGGCGTACTACCGGCGGATCAAGGTCGACCGGCTCAAGGAGAAGCTGGCCGAGACCCACCTCAGCGTCGCCGAGGCGTTCGCGGCCTGCGGGCTCGACAGCCGTGGGGCGTACGCCCGGCACTTCAAGCAGGAGACCGGACTGTCCCCGCTGCGGTACCGGGCCAGCCTGACTCGCTAGCGCCCGCCCGCCCGCCTGCCCCGGCCGGCCGGCGACGGCGTGCGCTGGCTGCCGCATTTCGTGCCGCCGTGACAGCCCTACCGCCCCGTGCCGCGCCCTACCTTGGCGATCGCCGATGTGCCAGAGGACGGGGGTCCGCGATGAGGATGAAGGTTGTCTACGCCCTGATCGTGCTGGCCGCGGCCGTGGGCTTGTCGGCGGTGACGGTTCCATCCTCAACAGCCGTCGCCGCCGACAACACCCCGGGCGGGGCCCAGGTGGGCAGCATCAGCAGCGGCAACCGGTCGATGCCGTTCGGCTGGAACGTCGCCATCGACCAGACCGGCTCCGGCCCGTACACGTACACCCTGCGTCGCCGGTACGACCCGGACCCGATCCTGACCACGACCGGCTCCGGCTACTTCGGCAGCTACACCTGGTACGGCGACGTGTGGGGCACCGTCACCGACCAGGCGGGGTCGCAGCGGGTGCGGCTGTGGGACGCCACCGCCAAGCCGGCCGTCCTCCTGACCGACGAGACCCTCCCGTGCGCCGACGGCGGGCCCGCCACCGAGGTCTCGCCCAACCTGCGCTACGTTTACCTCGCCGCGCAGTGCACGGTGCCGGGCTCGGGTGGCAGCGAGGTCGAGCGGTTCATCCGGATCTTCGACCTGGGGAGGACGGCCGGCGGCGATCCGCTGATCTACAGCCGCACGCTGACCGATCTGGCCTGCTGCACGGGTGCCGGCATCGTCTGGAGCGGCGACTTCGACGAGGTCATCCTGCAGTGGGGCACGCTGGACGCGCAGCAGAGCCGGTACGCCGAGTCGATCGACCTCGACACCGGCTCGCGCCACACCTGGTCCACCGGACCGCTCAACGCGCCGTCCGGGACCACCCAGTGGCTGCAGGGCTTCACCCCGTGCGGCAGCAGCTTCGTCACCTACGACACCGCGTACGTCGGTCCGACGACGACCGCGGTGACGTACACGCTGCGGGCCACCGAGGACGGCGCGATCCTCGGCCAGGTCGCCATGCCGCAGATCGCGCTGCCGCCGGACTCGTCGTTCTTCCCCAGCCTCAACGGGGTCGCCATCGCGGCCGACGGCACGGTCTCGGGGACGTACGCCGGCACCACGTACACGATCGGTCACGATCCCACGCCGTGCGATGAGATCGCGGCCTCGCCGGTGCCGGTCTGGCCGGTGGACCCCACCGGCTGGCATCCGTACGACTTCGCCGGCGGGCGTACGCTCACCTGGCCCGCGATCGCGACCGACGACCATGCGGTGACCGGGTACGAGGTCTACGCCTACCAGGGCACCGGCGACGACTGGAGCCGGATCGCGACCGTGACCAGCGGCACCAGCCTGGTCCTGCCGAGCCAGATCCCGGGGCAGGTCGAAACGTCGTTCCGGGTCTACGCCCTGGACGGGGAGGGCCGGCGATCGATCGGGGTCTCCGGCGTGCCCTACTACGAGCTGCTCGGCACCCCCGGTGCCGGTGGCGCGACCGAGAGTCCCAGCCCCTCCGCAACGCCCTCAGTGACGACCTCGCCCTCAGCGACGACCTCACCCTCGGCGTCGGCCACCGCGACGGCGAGCGGTACGCCGTCGGCCGGCCCGACCCGGACCACCACGGCCACGCCCACCACCTCGGCGACCCCCACGCTCGGCGTCATCGCCGCCGGCCGGGTCCGCGTCACCGGGCCGGCACGGGTCGGCCGGACCCTCACCGCCAGGCCGGGCCGATGGCATGCCGGCGCGGCCACCGTCCGGCTCCGCTACCGGTGGTACGCCGACGGCCGCGCCATCCGCGGCGCGACCGGCCGCACCCTCGCCCTGACCCGTGCCCAGCGCGGCCAGCGGATCACCGTGGCCATCACCGGCTCCGCCACGGGCTACGCCCCGGCGACCGCGACCTCCCGCCCCACCGCGAAGGTGAGGCGGGCCGGCCGCTGAGTCGTCAGCTGGCGGCGGCGGTTCCGGGCTCCTTCGCGCTCGCCGGGCGGCGGGTGTCGAAGCGGAGCTCGGGGGTGTCGATCCGGCCGTGGCGGAGCATCGGCAGGTCCTTGAAGTAGTCGTTCTTGGCCACCCAGGGACCCTGCTTGCCCTGCCGCGGCATCACCGCGTCGCCGCGGGCGATGTAGCCCGAGCGCATCGAGGCGCCGAGCACCGAGATGTCGGCCCGGTCCTCCGCGGTGCCCTCGGCCACGAAGCTGGTGAAGCCGCGGGTGGCCATGAAGTCGAGCAGCCGGGAGAAGTACGTCGCGGCCAGGTCGGCCTTGAGCGTCCACGAGGAGTTCGTGTAGCCGATCACGGCGGCGAAGTTGGGCACGCCCTCGATCAGGACGCCCTTGTAGAGCATCCGGTCGCGTACGTGCACCTCCTCGCCGTCGACCTCGACCGCGGAGCCGCCCATCAGCTGCATCTTCAGGCCGGTCGCGGTGACCACGATGTCGGCCTCGATCCGCTCACCCGACTCCAGCTCGATGCCGTCTTCGGTGAAGGTCTTGATGTGGTCGGTGACGATGGTGGCGTCACCGCGCCGGAAGGTACGGAAGAGGTCGCCGTTGGGCACCACGCACAGCCGCTCGTCCCACGGGTTGTACGAGGGCGAGAAGTGCTTGAGCGACACCTTGGTGCCGATCTGCGCCTTCACCGCGCCGAGCAGCAGCCGGCGGGCGATCGGCGGAGCGGTCCGGCAGAACCGGTAGATGCCCTGCTGCAGCGCGATGTTGCGCGCCCGGCCGGTCTTGTAACCGGCCATCTTCGGCAGCCGGGCGAAGGAGAGCACCGAGGCGACCGGGTCGTCGGCCGGCACCGTCATGATGTAGCTCGGCGAGCGCTGCAGCATGGTCACGTGCGCGGCGGTCTTCGCCATCTCCGGCACCAGGCTGATCGCGGTCGCGCCGGAGCCGATCACGACGACCTTCTTGCCGGCGTAGTCCAGGTCCTCGGGCCAGAACTGCGGGTGCACGAACTGGCCGCCGAAGCGCTCCTCGCCGGCCCAGGTCGGCCGGTAGCCCTCGTCGTAGGAGTAGTAGCCGGTGGCCGCGACCAGCTGCTTGGCGGTCCAGGTCTCGGTGGCGCCGGTCTCCTCGTCGAGCGCGGTCACCGTCCACAGGCCGTCGACGGTGGACCAGGACGAGTGCACCACCTTGCGACCGAAGGCGATCCGGTCGGTGATGCCGTACTCCTGCGCGGTCTCCTCGACGTACGCCTTGATGCCGGGGCCGTCGGAGAGGATCTTGGTGCCGATCCACGGCCGGAACCCGTAGCCGAAGGTCAGCATGTCGGAGTCGGAGCGGATGCCGGGGTAGCGGAACAGGTCCCACGTCCCGCCGACCGCCTGGCGGCGCTCGAGGATCGCGTAGCTCAGCTCGGGGTGCTCGGTGCTCAGCGTCGCCGCCATGCCGATGCCGGAGATGCCGGCGCCGATGATGAGGACGTCGAAGTGGCGCTCGTCGAGTCGAGGGGTGGTCATGCGGGGCTCCCGGCGGTGGTCGAGGAAGAGGTCGAAGCGGTCGGTACGCCCGCGCGCGCCCCGGCGATGATGGTCTCCGCCACCAGTACCGGGTCATCGGGCATCGGCACGTGGCCGCAGTGGTCGAGCCACAGGTGGTGCGCGTTCGGCAGCAGCTGGCGGGCTCGGCGGGCCTGGTAGGGCAGCAGCACCTTGTCGTGGTCGGACCAGGCGACGGTGACCGGGACGTCGCTCGGCTCGCCCGGGGTGAACGTGTAGGCGTGCTTGAGCAGGTAGCTCACCGTCCGGCGCGCCTGCAGCATGTTGCGCAGGTCGCCCAGCGCCATCTCGGGGGAGAGGTTCTCCGGGTGCTGGTAGAGCCAGCCCATCATCGCCATCCGGCCGGTCGGCGACTTGGTGAGCGTGCCGGCCATCGGCGAGCTGGCCCGGGCCGCGGTCATCACCGAGCCGAAGAGCGTGCTGACGTAGCGGAAGTCGCGCGGGCCGCCCCAGAAGCCGGCCGGGGAGAGCGCGGTGACCGAGCGGGCCAGGTCGTCCGCGCCCAGCTCCAGCGCGATCAGGCCGCCGAGCGAGTTGCCGGCGACGTGCGGGCGCTCGATCCCGAGCCCGTCGAAGAGCTCGACGAAGGCGTCCCGCAGCGCGTCGCGCGGGCTGACCGAGCGATCGAGCGGGGTCGTCGTCGCACCGTGACCGGGCAGGTCGGGGATGATGACGTCGAACTCCTCGGCGAGCCGGTCAACGACCGGGTACCACCCCTGGCGACGGTGACCGATCCCGTGGATCAGGACCAGCGGATCACCGCTACCGAACCGTTCGTACGCGAGCACGACGACCCCCTCAAAAGTAAGTGATACACGTTGTATCAGTAACTTTCGACTGGTACAAGGTGTACCAAAGACCTTTTCCTCAGGACCCGGGGTCCTTGCCCGGTGGGCTAGCGTGCGGCCCATGGTGGTGATGGGTCGGCTCGTCGACGGGGTGGCGGCGCGGGTCAAGCAGCTCTACCCCGACGATGCCCGCCGGGCCGGGATCGTGGTGGCCGCGGTCGAGGCGATCGAGAGCGCCAACCCGGCCGCCGGCCTGGCCTGGATCGCCGAGCGCGCCGGCATCCAGCGTCCGCACCTCTACCGCCACTTCGCCAGCAAGGAGCAGCTCGACGCCGAGGTGGTCCGGATCGCCGCCCTCGACCTGCGCGACCGGCTGCAGCCGCACCTGAGCGGCGACGGCTCGCCGGAGGAGACCGTACGGGTCGCGGTCGGCGCTGCCGCCGACTGGGCGACCGAGAACCCGCAGCTCTACCGCTTCATCGCGGCGCCGCCCAGCCGGGAGGTGGCCCGCGGCCGGGAGCGGTTCGTCAGCGACGTCCGGGTGGCGCTGCAGGAGTACGGCGCCGCCCACGGTCTGGAGCTCGACGTCTCCGAGGCGGTCATCGCCGGCGTGGTCGGCCTGATCGAGTCGTCCCTGATCTGGTGGCTGGACCACCGTGCCGAGCCGCGCGAGGCGGTCGTCGACCGGCTGGCGCGCCAGGTGACGGCGCTGTTCATCGACGTGGCCGGCGCCTGACGCCGGCCATGGTCAGGCGCTGAAGACGACCGTACGCGGGCCGATCAGCAGCACCCGGTCCTCGGCATGCAGGCGTACGCCGCGCGAGAGCGCGAGCCGCTCGGTGTCGCGGCCGAGCGCGACCAGCGCCTCGGGGGAGGCGGCATGGGTCACCCGGGTGACCTCCTGCTCGATGATCGGGCCCTCGTCGAGGTCCGCGGTGACGTAGTGCGCGGTGGCGCCGATCAGCTTCACGCCGCGCTCGTACGCCTGGTGGTAGGGCTTGGCGCCCTTGAACCCCGGCAGGAACGAGTGGTGGATGTTGATCACCCGGCCCTCGAGCGCCCGGCACAGGTCGTCGGAGAGCACCTGCATGTAGCGGGCGAGCACGACGAAGTCGATCTCGTGCTCCTCGACCAGCGCCAGCAGCGCGGCCTCGGCCTCCGGCTTGGTCTCCTTGGTCACCGGCAGGTGCACGAACGGGATGCCGTGGTGCTCGACCAGGCCGCGCAGGTCCTCGTGGTTGCTGACCACCAGCGGGATCTCCACCGGCAACTCGCCGGTGGAGTGCCGGTAGAGCAGGTCGACCAGACAGTGGTCGAACTTGGAGACCATCACCAGCATCCGTCGGTGCAGCGACTCCGCGCGTACGGTCAGCGTGGGGGTGAAGCCGTCCAGCGCGAGCAGCAGGTGCTGCTCGACCTCCGCGGCCGAGTCCAGCGGCGAGTCGACCTCGGTGCGCATGCAGAACGTGCCGGAGTCGGGGTCGGAGAACTGCTGGTTGTCGACGATGTTTCCGGAGGCGTTGACGACGCCCTCGGCGAAGGCCCTGATGATCCCGGGCTGATCGGGGCACCTGAGTGTCATCACGTAGCGCTTCATGGGGAGACGGATCACACCATCGGGCCTATGCATGATCAGCCGGTCCGGCTCGCCATCGTCAGCCGCCAGGAGGTCGTGGCGCGAGGGCTGACGGCGATGCTGGCCGACTATCCCGATCGGGTGATCGTCACCGCGCTGCCGACGGTCTGGACCAAGGCGGCCGGGGTCGAGGTCGTCCTGTACGACACGTTCGGTCTGCACGACAGCGACGGCGCCGATCTGGACCACCTGCTGCACAACACCCGGGCGAACGTCCTGGTCTTCAGCCGCGACATGCGACCGGACCTGCGGGCCCGTGCACTGGCGAAGGGGTGCCGGTCGTTCGTCTCGATGTCGACCCGGGCCAAGGAGCTGGTCGAGGCGATCGAGCTCACCGCCGCCGGCCGGCCGTTGCCCGAGCAGGAGGACCGGCTCGGTCGCGGCGTCGGCCTCTCCCCGCGCGAGGTGGAGGCGGTCTCGCTGATCGCCCAGGGGCTCGCCAACGAGGAGATCGCCCAGCGGCTGCACCTGAGCGCCAACACCCTCAAGAGCCACATCCGGCAGGCGTACCGCAAGATCGGGGTCACCTCGCGGGCCCAGGCGGTGGCGTGGGCGCTGCAGAACGGCTTCGCGCCGCCGGACCTGCAGGAGCCGGCCGAGCAGCCCGCGGGGCGTTCTCACCCCTAGGGGTGGACTTTACTCGACTGATCCTCACCCCTCGGGGCGAAATCCGCAGCCGTCCGGTTACCCCTCGGGGCATCGCGGGGACGGTGGGGAGCATGAGTCCGAACGCGACGCTCCAGCAGGATCTGCCCCGCGAGACCCGGCGCCGTGAGACCACCCGTCTGCTCGAGGAGGCCGCGATCGCCACCGGCGAGGCCCGGGCCGCCCTGCTCGACGAGGTGATCCTGGTGAACACGTCGGTCGCCCGGGCCATCGCCGGCCGCTACGCCAACCGCGGCATCGCCCTCGAGGACCTCGAGCAGGTCGCCTACCTCGCCCTGGTCCGTGCCGCGCACAAGTACGACGGCCGCCTGGCCGAGGACTTCCTCGTCTACGCCGTGCCGACGATCCGGGGCGAGGTCAAGCGCTACTTCCGCGACCACGGCTGGACGGTGCGCCCGCCCCGCCGGGTCCAGGAGCTCCAGGCCGACGTGATGCGCAGCGAGAGCAGCGACCCGGCCGAGCTGGCCGCGACGCTCGGCGTCTCCGAGGCCGAGGTGACCGAGGCGCAGATGCTCAAGGGCTGCTTCTCGCCGCTCTCCCTCGACGCCCCGGTCACCACCGACTCCGACGCCGCCTCCCTCGGCGATCTCCTCGCCGGGGAGGATCCGGAGCGCTCAGCCTCCGAGGCCCGGCTGATGCTGGCGCCGGCGCTGCACGCCCTGACCGAGCGGGAGCGGCTCATCGTCCGGCTGCGCTTCGTCGAGGACCTCACCCAGGAGGAGATCGGCGAGCGGATCGGCGTCACCCAGATGCAGGTCTCGCGCCTGCTCAAGAAGGTGATGGGCAAGCTCCGCGACGAGCTCGGCGCCGGCCGTGCGGACAGCGCCGACCAGCGGGTACCGGTCTCCGCCTGAGCGATAGTCAGGTAAAGAGTCGGCGCCAACCTGTGGACAGCGCTCCACTGCCTGGTGGACGATGCGAACGCGGTCGCGCGTCGGCGCGGCCCCGTCTCGAGGGGGATCGATGGCAGGCAAGTTCGAGGTCTACGAGGACAAGGGCGGCAAGTTCCGCTTCCGGCTGAAGGCCGGCAACGGCGAGGTCGTCGCCTCCGGCCAGGGTTACGCGTCGCTCAAGGGCGCCAAGGACGGCTGCGCGGCCGTCCAGCGGGCGGCCGAGGGCGCGAGCATCGTCGAGGTCGACTCCTCCGACGACTGAGCCCACAACGCGACGTGCCCTGGCCGATCCGGCCAGGGCACGTCGCGTTTCGGCTGTGGGTCAGACGCTGACCGGCGGGGCGATGATCCCCAGCACGTCGGCCGTACGGGTCATGATCGCGGTCGCCTGGGCCGGGTCCTCGGAGAGCGACGTACCGAAGCTCGGCACCATCGTCCGCAGCGTCGGCTGCCAGTCGGCCCAGCGGTCGGTGAAGCAGCGCTCCAGCACCTCGAGCATGATCGGGGTCGCCGTCGAGGCGCCCGGCGAGGCGCCGAGCAGGCCGGCGATGGTGCCGTCCTTGGCGGTGATCACCTCGGTGCCGAACTGCAGGGTGCCGTCGGGGCGGATCACCTGGACGCGCTGGCCGGCGGTGATCTTCTCCCAGTCGCCCTGCTGGGCGTCGGGGTAGAAGTCGAGCAGGTCCTTGAACTTCTTGCCGGCGCTGGAGAGCACCTGCTGGACCAGATAGACGGTCAGCGGCACGTTGTGCACGGCCGTCTTGAGCATCGGGAACAGGTTGCCGGCCTTGATCGACCGGAACAGGTCGAGCCAGGAGCCCTGCTTGAGGAACTTCGGCGTCCAGCCGGCGTACGGACCGAACATCAGGTGGGTCTCGCCGTCGACCACGCGGGTGTCGAGGTGCGGCACCGACATCGGCGGCGCGCCGACGGCGGCCTTGCCGTAGACCTTGGCGAAGTGCTGCTTGACCAGCTCCGGCTTGGAGGTGCGCAGGAACTCACCGGAGACCGGGAAGCCGCCGAAGCCCTGGATCTCGGCGATCCGGGAGCGCTGCAGCAGCGGCAGCGCGTAGCCGCCGGCGCCGACGAAGACGAAGTCCGCGGTGTAGTGGAATGCGCCCTGGGCGCCCTTGCCCTGCACGTGCCAGACGCCGTCGTTGGTCTTGTGGACGTCCTTGACCTGGGCGCCGTACTCGATCACCGCGCCCTTCTCCTGCAGGGTCGCGGTGAGCAGCCGGGTGAGCGCGCCGAAGTCGACGTCGGTGCCGGCGGCGTGGAACGTCGCGGCGATCGGGTTCGCGGCCAGGTCGGTGGCGGTACGGCCCTCGAGCAGCAGCGGCGCCCACTCCTTGATCTGCTCCGGGTCGTCGCTGTACTCCAGGCCGGCGAAGAGCGGGTGGTCCTTGAGCGCCTCGTAGCGGGCCTTGAGGTAGGTGACGTTCTCGGCGCCCCAGACGAAGCTCATGTGCGGCGTGGTGCGGACGAAGGCCGACGGGTCCGGGATCCGGCCGCCCTCGACCAGGAAGGACCACAGCTGGCGCGAGACCTGGAACTGCTCGTTGACCTGCACCGCCTTGCCGATCGCGACGCTGCCGTCGGCGTTCTGCGGGGTGTAGTTGAGCTCGCACAGCGCGGAGTGGCCGGTGCCGGCGTTGTTCCAGGGGCCCGAGGACTCCTCGGCGAGCGCGTCGAGGCGCTCCAGCACGCGGATGTTCCAGGTCGGCTCCAGCTCCTGCAGGAGGACGCCGAGGGTGGCGGACATGATGCCGCCGCCGATCAGGACGATGTCGCGGATGCTCGAAGGGCTGGTGCTCGCATCAGTGGCCACCTCTTCATTATGTGGCGATCAGACTTGGACGCTATTTGCGGGCCCGGTCCGAGCACGGCTCCCGCGTGACCCTGTGATGGGTATCACGCATGGTGTAGGGATGAGGCATGACCGAGTCGTACGCGAAGGGCGAGGGCTCTCCGGCGCTGCTGGAAGAGACGATCGGGGCCAACCTCGAGGCGACGGTGGCGCGCCATCCCGACGGCGAGGCGCTGGTCGAGGTGAGCAGCGGCCGGCGCTGGACGTGGCGCGCGTTCGACGACGCGGTCAACGAGGTGGCGCGCGGTCTGCTCGCGCTCGGGCTGGCGGCCGGCGACCGGGTCGGCATCTGGGCGCCCAACTGCGCCGAGTGGACGATCGCGCAGTACGCCACCGCCAAGGCCGGGGTCATCCTGGTCAACGTCAACCCGGCCTACCGCACCCACGAGCTGGCGTACGTGGTCAACCAGAGCGGCCTGCGGATGCTGCTCGCGGCCACCTCGTTCAAGACCTCGGACTACCGCGGCATGATCGAGGAGCTGCGGGCCTCCGGCGAGGCCCCGACCCTGGAGCGAGTGGTCTACGTCGACGGCCCGGACTGGGCCGCGCTGGTCGAGGCCGGGCGCGGGCTCTCCACTGACGCGCTCGCCGAGCGGATGGCGACGCTGTCGCCGGGGGACCCGATCAACATCCAGTACACGTCCGGCACGACCGGCTTCCCCAAGGGCGCGACCCTGTCGCACCGCAACATCCTCAACAACGGCTTCTTCGTCACCGAGACGATCCGGCTCACCGCCGCGGACCGGCTCTGCATCCCGGTGCCCTTCTACCACTGCTTCGGGATGGTGATGGCCAACCTCGGCTGCACCACCCACGGCGCCACCATGGTGATCCCCGGCCCGGCCTTCGACCCCGCCGTGACGCTGAGGGCGGTCCAGGACGAGCGCTGCACGGTGCTCTACGGCGTACCGACGATGTTCATCGCGATGCAGAGCTCGCCGGTCTTCGCCGAGGTCGACCTCTCCTCCCTGCGCTCGGGGATCATGGCCGGCTCGATCTGCCCGGTCGAGGTGATGAAGCGCTGCGTCAACGAGATGCACATGAGCGAGGTCTCGATCGCGTACGGCATGACCGAGACCTCGCCGGTCTCCTGTCAGACCCGGGTCGACGACGACCTGGAGCGGCGTACGGCGACGATCGGCCGGGCCGCTCCGCACGTCGAGATCAAGGTGGTCGACCCGGTCACCGGGGAGACGGTGCCGCGCGGCGAGCCGGGCGAGTTCTGCACCCGCGGCTACAGCGTGATGCTGGGCTACTGGGACAACCCGGAGAAGACCGCCGAGGCGATCGACGCCGATGGCTGGATGCACACCG
>Ga0131853_10015107_pt1 | contig 14126 bp, 12 predicted proteins | sample TergutLab28metaG_FD_92764 | JGI IMG/M metagenome (GOLD analysis project Ga0131853, IMG submission 92764) | Labiotermes labralis P1 segment gut microbial communities from Petit-Saut dam, French Guiana - Lab288 P1 (version 2) (version 2) | ecosystem: Host-associated > Arthropoda: Insects >... | reverse complement strand
GTTGGATGAAATTCCGCAGTTGTATAATATTATGGCAGGGCACATGAAGTTGATTGGACCGAGACCGGAAAGACCAGAGCTTGCTGAGGAGTTTTATGAGGAATTGCCTGAGTTTAGGAATCGGTTATTGGTGAAGCCTGGGTTGACAGGTTTGGCACAAGTGAATGGGGGGTATGAGTTGACACCGGCTGAGAAATTGGTGTTTGATATGGAGTACATTGAGAAGCGGTGTCTTTTAGTTGATGCGAGGATTATTCTGAAGACCGTTCAGGTAGTTTTTACAGGCGATGGTGCGAGGTGAGTGCAATGGAAGAAAGTTTAGTTTCGATTGTAATGCCGCTATATAATACAGAAAAGTACGTTAAAAGTGCTATTAAATCAGTCCTAAACCAGACTTTTTCTAATTGGGAGTTAATTGTTGTAGATGATTGTTCTACAGATGAATCTGTTAAAGTAGCTTCCACTTTAGTAGAAGAAGATTCTAGGATCAAACTCATTAGACTCGAAGAGAATTCTGGACCAGCAATTGCTAGAAATTCAGGGATTGAAATAGCTAAAGGGAAGTATCTAGCATTTTTAGATGCTGATGATATTTGGAAGCCAAATAAATTAAAAAAGCAAATCAGATTCATGCAAGTGAATGATATTGCTTTCTCATTTACAGGCTACGAATTTGCAAATGAAAATGGAGATGGTCTTGATAAGGTGGTTGAAGTTCCAGACCAAATGACTTATAAAATGTCTTTGAAAAATACTGTTATTTCAACTCCTTCGGTGATGTTAGATCTAGATAAAGTTGGAAAAAACAGTGTATATATGCCGAATGTAGGTCATGAGGATTCGGCAACATGGTGGCAGATATTGAAGCAAGGACATGTAGCTTATGGTTTGAGCGAGAGTTTATATTATTATAGAAGGAGTTCAAAAACTGTGTCTTCAAATAAATTCAAAAGTATGAAGATGAAATGGAATTTATATCGGAAATATGAAGAAATGTCAGTGATGCAAGCAACATACTATTTTTTACTTAATAATATAAATGCTATTCTAAAACGTATTTAGTTGCATTTCTTTGATTTAATATATTAGCTAGAAGGATGATTTGATATGTTTGAAGGAAAAACACTACTAATTACAGGTGGGACAGGTTCGTTTGGCAATGCAGTCATGCGTCGTTTTTTGAATACGGATGTGAAAGAAATCCGTATTTTCTCACGAGATGAAAAAAAACAAGACGATATGCGTAAATTGTATAAAAGTAACAAGCTCAAATTTCATATTGGTGATGTTCGTGATCTATCCAGTATCAAACATGTCATGTATGGGGTAGATTACGTTTTTCATGCGGCAGCTTTAAAGCAAGTTCCTTCTTGCGAGTTTTTTCCTTTAGAAGCAGTCAAAACCAATGTTATTGGAACAGATAATGTTTTAGTTGCTGCAGTAGAAAGTGGTGTTCAAAAGGTGATTTGTTTATCAACAGATAAAGCAGCCTATCCGATCAATGCAATGGGGATTTCTAAGGCAATGATGGAGAAAGTGTTTGTAGCAAAAGCGAAGGCTGTGGATCCAAGCCGAACGTTAATTTGTGGAACACGCTACGGAAACGTCATGGCATCAAGAGGTTCGGTTATCCCCCTATTTATCGAACAAGTTAAAAATGGTAACCCACTCACGATTACGGATCCGGATATGACCCGCTTTTTGATGAGCTTAGAGGAAGCAGTAGAGCTTGTCGTTTTTGCTTTTAATAATGCTAAAGCAGGTGACATCATGGTTCAAAAGTCGCCTGCATCAACCGTTCGTGATTTAGCTCAAGCTATCAAGGAGCTATTTGACGTTGACAGCGAGATTAAGATCATTGGCACACGTCATGGGGAAAAACTCTACGAAACACTTTTAACTAAAGAGGAACATTTAGTAGCAATCGATAGAGGGAATTTCTATCAAGTGCCAGCTGACACCCGTGATTTGAACTACGACAAGTATTTCGTTGAAGGTAGCCAAAAGCTTTCTACTCAAGATGAATATAATTCACATAACACAGAACGATTGAACGTTGGGCAAATCAAAGAGAAGCTATTAGAGCTAGATTATGTGAGAAATGAGTTAGAAAGTTGGAAGAAAAGATGAAGATATTAGTAACTGGTGCAAAAGGGTTTGTTGGAAAAAACTTGATATCCGAGCTTAGAAATAGGGGTTATGCTGATATTTTAGAATACGACAGGGGCACAGAGCCTTCATTGATAGACAAATATTGCCAAGAGGCAGAGTTTATTTTTCACTTAGCAGGTGTTAATCGTCCAAAAGAGCATTCAGAGTTTATGGAAGGAAACTTTGGTTTTACTTCAATACTCTTAGATACATTAAGAAAACATAAAAATACGTGTCCAGTTATGATTTCATCTTCCACACAAGCCACTTTGGACAATCCTTACGGAGAAAGCAAAAAAGCTGGTGAGCAACTGATGAGGGCTTATGCAGAGGAGACGGGTGCTAAAGTACTTATCTATCGTTTCCCAAATGTATTTGGGAAATGGTGTAAGCCTAACTACAATAGTGCCGTTGCCACTTTTTGTCATAACATCGCACATGGTTTACCAATTATGGTTAACGATCCAACTGTAGAAATGAACCTCATTTACATTGATGATCTAGTTAATGAATTGATACATGCTCTTGAGGGGAAAGAAAATAAAGTAGGTGACTTCTGTGAAGTGATACCAGTTCATGAAATCACATTAGGACAGATTGTAAAGTTAATCGAGTCCTTCAAAGTGAGCCGTGGGCTAAGAGCTGTGCCGAACATGGGCGATGCTTTTGTAAAAAAACTCTATAGTACGTATCTTAGTTACTTACCAAAAGATCAATTTAGCTATGACTTGAAAATGAACGTAGACGATAGAGGATCCTTTACAGAGTTTATTAAAACACCAGATAGAGGACAAGTATCTGTTAATGTATCAAAGCCAGGGATCATCAAAGGAAACCATTGGCATCATACGAAAAATGAAAAATTTCTTGTAGTGACAGGTAAAGGAGTCATCCGCTTTAGAGATATTAACTCTGATGAGATCATTGAATACTTTGTGAGTGATGAAAAATTTGAAGTAGTTGATATTCCAACGGGATATACGCATAACATTGAAAACCTTGGGGAAACGGATATGGTAACCATTATGTGGGTGAACGAAGTGTTTGATCCAGAGCAACCAGATACTTACTTTGAGGAGGTGTAGGGATGAAGAAATTAAAAGTTATGACGGTTGTAGGAACAAGACCTGAGATTATTAGGCTTTCAGCTGTTCTTAACAAGCTGGAAGAGTCAACGGCAGTGGAGCACACCCTCGTGCACACTGGTCAAAACTATGATTATGAGTTGAACGAAGTGTTTTTTGAGGACTTTAAACTGAAGAAGCCAGACTACTTTTTAAATGCAGCAGTGGGTACAGCTATTGAAACGATTGGAAACATCTTAATTAAAGTTGATCCAATTTTGGAAGAAGTGAAACCAGATGCTTTTTTAGTGTTAGGTGATACAAATAGTTGTTTATGTGCTATTGCAGCGAAAAGGAGAAAAATTCCGATTTTTCACATGGAAGCGGGAAATCGTTGCTTTGATCAGAGGGTTCCAGAAGAGACCAATCGAAAAATTGTAGATCACGTTGCTGATATTAACTTAACGTATAGTGATATTGCTAGGGAGTATTTGTTAAGAGAAGGCCTACCTGCTGACCGAATTATCAAAACAGGAAGCCCCATGTTTGAGGTGTTGACTTCTAGGCAAGAAGACATTGAAAATTCAGATGTTTTGGACCGATTAGGTCTTGAAGAAGGAAAGTATTTCATTGTATCAGCTCATCGAGAAGAGAATATTAGTTCAAAAGAGAATTTCTTTGGTTTAGTTGAAACATTAAATGCGGTAGCAGAGAAGTATCAATTGCCTGTGATTGTAAGTACCCATCCACGAACGAAGAACATGATTGAGGAAAAAGGGGTAGAATTCCACTCGTTAGTTCAGACATTGAAGCCTTTGGGATTCAATGATTATAATAAACTTCAATTGAAGTCCAAAACTGTTTTGAGTGATAGTGGGACCATTAGTGAGGAGTCTTCTATTTTGGGGTTTAAGGCTTTGAATATTAGGCAAGCTCATGAGAGACCAGAGGCGATGGAAGAGACGTCGGCTATGATGGTAGGATTGAAGAAGGAACGTGTGTTACAAGGTTTAGAGGTTTTGGAGACTCAAGAGAAAGATACTTTACGCCAAGTGGCTGATTATAGCATGCCGAATGTATCAGATAAAGTTTTAAGGATTATTTTGAGTTATACGGACTATGTGAATCGTGTGGTCTGGGGGAAATCAACCTAGGTATCTGACTTTATTTACTAAGTATTTTTAATGTGATGATGCGATTAAAAATGTCATTTTGATTTGGTCATTTTTAACTTACAAAGAATGGAGAAATATTAGAATGAGAATTCTTTTCATAGGCGGAACATATTCAGAACAGATGGAGCAAGATATATTAGAAAATACAATTGGTAATGGTCATATACAGAATGCTGCAAACAAATTTCAATTGAACTTAATTGAAGGGTTTAGAAGTCAAAGGAACATTGAACTCGATATACTTTCTCTCCCATTTGTGGCTTCATTCCCAGCTGGCTATAAAAAGTTTTTTTATAGAAGTAGATCTTGCTTTGAATCAAAAAATGCAACGAAATATATTGACTTTGTTAATATTGTGGGTCTAAAAAATATATCAAGAGAAAACAGACTGTCTCGTGAATTAACAAAGTACTTTAGGAATGACTCTTCTGCTAAAACGATTGTTGTATACTCTGCTCATAATCCATTTTTACAGGCTGCTATTTCAGCAAAAAAAGCAAATAAAGATATTCATATTTGTTTAATCATCCCTGATTTACCTCAGTATATGAATTTAGAGAAAAATAAAACAAGTTTGTATTCTTTTTTCAAAAAATATGATACTACTTTATTCTATGATAGTTTGGAAGATGTCGACTCATTCGTTGTTCTAACTAGTCACATGAGAAAGGTGCTAAATATTGAGAATAAACCATCAATTGTAATTGAAGGAGTTGTTAATAGGAGTGAGTATAACGTTAAAAGCTCGAATCAAGATATCTTTAAACTAAGAAAGAGCAATACTATAGTTTATACTGGAACTCTGAATGAAAAATTTGGTATAAAGAATTTAGTAGATGCATTTATGATGATTCCAAAACACGATATAAAGTTAAGAATTTGTGGAAGTGGCGACTCTGAGGAATACATAAAAACTAAATCGAATATAGATCCAAGAATTGAATTTTTAGGAAAATTGTCGTTAGAAGAATCTATTACTATACAAAAAAAAGCTTCTATTTTGATAAATCCTAGACAAAATAATGAAAGTTACACAAAGTTCTCATTTCCTTCAAAAACCATGGAGTATTTATTGACTGGAAATCCGATAATTGCTTATAAATTAGACGGAATTCCTGACGAATATGATCCATATATTTATTATGTTGAAGATAATTCAGTTGAGGCTCTTGTTAAAAAAATAAATGAAGTTTTGGAAGTTCCTGCTCAACAAAACCAGAAGAAGGGAGCAGATGCAATTAATTTTGTTTTAGAAAATAAGAATAATGATTTTGCAGCAAAAAGAATCATTTCTCTATTTCTAAAGTAAAATTATTTTCCAACCCCACGTTATTCTTTAATTCTACTAACTTTAGATTTTAAAACTTTGAGAAAGGAGTAACTATGTTTCATATAATATTAGTTTCTGCTGTTCTTCTTATGATCCCGATTAGAAACAACAAAAATTTATCTAAAATTTTAAGGTCTATTGCATTTTGGATATTATTTTTATTTCTAGCATTAAGATATGATTTTGGTAATGATTACCAATCTTATCACTTGATTCATAGTAGCTTTAATGCTGGATTAATGACGTGGGGTTATGACGATGTGTTATTTCGTAATTTAAATTTATGGATTTCGAATTTTTATTTCTTTATTGCCATAATAAGTTTGTTCTATATTATTGTAATTAAATTCTTGATTAAATGTAACTTAAATGTAAATTTATATTGGTTTTCAATTTTTCTTTTACTAATTAATCCTTATTTGTTTTTAATGCACCTATCAGCTTTGAGACAAACTCTTGCGATATGCTTTTTTATTCTTGCAATTCATTTTGCAATCAAAAAGAAGATATGGATGTACTTATTTTTTATAGTTATTGCGATAGGTTTTCATGGAACAGCGATTATTTTATTACCTACTTATTTTGTGCTGAACGAGTCAAAGGTAAATAAAGGTTGGAGAATCGGATTAATAATAGGATTGATTGTAATGCTGATAAGCCCATTTTTTTTAAATGTAATTTCAGAATTACTAATACATTTCCCAAGTCATTTTACTAGCTATTTTGAACAAGGTTTACAAAACAGTTTAAGAGCAACTCTGTTATCTAGTGCTTACTTCTTTTTTGTTTTTATGAATATAAATAAGTTGCAAGGAAGCGAAATAGTTTATGGAAAACTATATCTTATAGCAACAATCATATTAGTTCTAGGTTTCAACCTTTCTATGATTTCAAGAATAGGTATGTATTTTGATATTTTTGCGATTATAGCTATTCCTCAAATCTTGTCTAGGATTCAAAATAAATTAGAAAAGAAAATCTGGATATTTATATTGATCTTTATATATATTTTGAGATATTATTCATTTTTCATGAACCCTATGTGGGAAAGTTTTATTCATTATAGAACGATTTTTGGAAGGTGATGTTTATATTTTAAAGAATACCAGAACTATTTGAATATCTTAAAATTTATTTATTAAGAGCTTTAGACTAATACTACACAGATATAACGAGGAGAAGATTATGAATATTTTGTGGGTTGTAAATATTCCTTTACCTGAGGCTAGTCAGTTAATGAAAGAGCCATCTTTACCCTACGGTGGCTGGTTGGTAAGTGCATCAAAAAAGTTAAGTGAACAAGAAGATGTAAAACTATCTATCTTATTTCCTTTTAAAGGTCACGCTAAATTTGATAAGCTACAGGGTGAAAAAATTACTTATTACGCTTGCAGTGATAAATATTTTAAAAAAAGAAGTAGTGATCAACAAAGTATATTAGATATTTTGCTTAATGAGATAAATCCAGATTTGGTTCACATCTTCGGTACTGAGCTACCACATTCTTCAGAAGTGGTCAATTGTTGCAATAAATTAGGAATCAAATTTGTAATTTCAATTCAGGGGTTGGTTTCCGTAATCGCTAAACATATTAACGCTGACTTACCATTACAAGTAATTTATGGCTTTACTTTAAGAAACTTGTTGCTAAGGGATAGTGTTAATGGACTTAAAAGAATATTTTATAAACGTGGGAAATTAGAAGTAAATGCTATTCAAAACAGTAAATACATTATCGGAAGAACGGAATGGGATAAAGCTTGTACAAAACAGATTAATCCCACAATTGAATACTTTAAATGCAATGAGACATTAAGAGAAAGTTTTTATTCTCATAAATGGTCTATAGATGCAATAGAGCGAAACTCAATTTTTTTAAGTCAAGCCCAATACTCATTGAAAGGACTTCATAAGGTATTGGATGCACTACCTATTATTTTGGCACAATATCCTGATACAAAAGTATATGTTTCTGGTAAAGATATTTTTTCATCAAATACTCTAAAAGATAAATTTCTTAGAACTTATTATGCTAAATTTATAAATAAAAAAATAAATAAATTAAATCTTAATGATAATGTGATTTTTATTGGATCACTCGACGAAAAGGCTATGTGTGAGAGGTATTTAAAATCTCATGTGTTTATTTGCCCGTCGTCATTGGAAAATAGTCCTAACTCTCTAGGTGAAGCAATGCTTTTAGGCGTACCTTCAATTGCATCTTATGTCGGTGGGACACCAGATTTATTAACCCATAATGTTGAAGGCTATTTGTATCATTTTGACGCAGAGTACATGATAGCTCACTATGTCTTATCGATATTTTCAAATGATGATAATGCGAAGCGTTTATCAAACAATGCTAGAGAAAAAGCTGCTGTAACTCATAATGCATGGATTAATCAACAAAATTTGAATTCTATTTACCAGGAAATTTCAGAAAGCGTAAGTGATTATATTTAAAAGAAAATGAGGTGAGAGGAAGTGTCAAATCAGAGAGTTGCACCTTTAATAGTGTTTACTTACAATCGTCCCATACATACAATTAAAACCTTGAAAAAAATTAATGATTCTTTGTTAGCACCACTCACAAATATTTTTATATTTTCTGATGCTGCTAAAAACGAAGACTCAATAGAAAAAGTTAAACTGACTAGAGAAGCTTTAAGAAATTTTTCAGATTCGAATAACTTTAAAAAGTGTACAATTTATGAAGCAAGTATTAATAAGGGATTAGCGAAATCAGTTATAGAAGGGGTTACTAAGATAATAAATAAGTATGGAAAGGTTATTGTTTTAGAGGATGATCTTATAGTTTCTGATGATTATTTACAATATATGAATGCTGCTTTAGCTCACTACGAAAAAGATTCAAAAATTTGGTCAATTAGTGGCTATTCATTCCCGATGAAATCCCTTATTGGTTATAAAGATGATTATTACCTAAGTTATAGAGGATGTAGTTGGGGGTGGGGAACATGGAAGGATCGATGGATGTCAGTGGATTGGGACGTTGTTGATTATAGAAAGTTTAAGTATAATACAGTAAGGCGTCGACGATTTGATCGAGGTGGTAGTGATTTGTCCATTATGCTTGATTTACAAATGGCAGGTAAAATTGATTCTTGGGCAATACGATGGTGTTATGCACAGAGCAAACAATGTAAATTGACCATCTATCCGACAATTTCAAGGATCAAAAATATAGGTACCGATGGAACTGGAACTCACAGTCCTAATACGGGTGACTACGACACTGAATTATATATTGGAAAAATAGAACATTCGTTCCCAGATCTCAGGTTATGTAAGAGAATATCTCGAGACTTCAAGAGAAAGTTTGATGAAAACTATTTCAAGTCTACTTTACGCAAAATTCGATATTTTGCCTTCAGAGTGTTAGAAATTTAGTTTGTGGCTTTAGGCTATTGAGGGGAAAGTACAAAAAGTCTGCTGGTATTGGAATAAAGGTAATAGATGCCATCGTTAAGACCCCATGAAAGCAAGGGCTTTCCATGCGTAATTTTCTTTCAGTTTTAGTTGTGATATTATAAAAAAGAATCTTCAAAAGGGTGTTTATACTTCATGCTGAATTAGATACCTTCTCTTCTTAAGCTATGATGAGAAAAGCATGTGAAGGAATATAAAGAGTTTATGAAGCTTAAAAGTTAGGAGTTACAAAGTTGATTAAAGTGATAAGAGGGTTCAATAAAATGTGCCCTTTTGCAGTAAAGTGGAAGATTAGCTGTATAAAGAAAACCAGCTTGAGGTGTAATAATAATGATAGAAAAGGCCAAATCAGTATTAAGAAGGAATAAAATTTTATATAGAATAAAAAAGTCATATGATACAAAAAAACATCTGTGTCTACTCTATATCAGGGGCTCAGAGAGGCACACAAAAATTGTATGTGAGAAGCAGTTCAAGAGGCATTTCAAAAAGCATTTAGACCTTGAAAATCCACGAAGTTTTAGCGAGAAAATTCAATATTTAAAGCTTCTAGTTTTTCCGAAAAGTGAGCTCGTTGGTAAGTTGGCAGATAAATATGGAGTGCGTAGTTATGTAGAGGAAAAAGGGTTATCAGATATATTGATACCATTAGTAGGTGTTTATAATAGAGTAGAAGAAATCCCGTTCAACAGGTTGCCAAAGTCTTTTGTTGCTAAAAAATCAAATGCAGCGGGATATAATTTGATTGTGAAAGATAAGGATAAGGTTAATGATGATTTTTTCAGAAAAAAACTGGATGAATTTTTGGAAAAAGACTTTGGCAAACTCTCAAGTGAAAGACACTATTCAAAGGGCCTTAATAAAATTATCATCGAACCATTTCTTGAAATTGATAGCGATTATAAATTTTTTGTGTTGAAGGGGGAGGTAGAATTTTGTCAAGCTTTAAGTAAAAGCTTTAATGATACAATAACACTTGGCTTTGAAGTTGGTGGTGGAAGTAATGGCGAGGGATCTGCTTACAAAGTTTACTATGATAGGAATGGAGAGCCTGTTTTTCCAGAGACAATTAGGGGAGAAGAGGTTACACTACCGGATGAATATGGCGAAATGGTTAGAATCTCCGAAATTTTAGGTGCAGACTTTCCTTTTGTTCGTATAGACCTTTACGTGATAAAAGGTGGAATCTATTTAAGTGAGATGACCTTTACTCCTGCAGGTGGCTATAATAACTATTTTAAGGAAGAGTGGCAAAAAAGGTTAGGAGATTTACTAGATTTGACCGATTTGAGTCCTTATTTTGCTGAAGAGGAAGAGGATATGAATTCGAATGATTACGAAGTGTAAAGTGGTTTTAAACTAAGTGATATCGAAAAATGATTGAGAGGAGAGGAGGGGTATGGAGCAAAAATCAATTAAGAAGAATTTTGCATATAATTTTCTTTTAACTATTGCCAATATGTTGTTTCCCCTGATCACCGCTCCATACCTATCTGAAATTTTAGGAGCCTCTGGAATTGGTAGAGTTAACTATGCGACTGCGATTGTTAGTTGGTTTATATTGGTAGCTGTTTTTGGTATTCCCAGATTTGCAGTTAGAGAAATAGCAAAATCTAGGGATGATAAGGAGCAAATGTCTTCCCTTTTTTGGAATCTAATGTTTATTCAAGGTGTGCTAACCATCATGCTTCTCGGTGTTTATATAGTAACTATATACAGTTTGCCGCAATTCAGAGAAGAGTTATCACTACACCTCATGATGGCCCTGATGCTTTTATTTAATATTTTGAATATTGACTGGTTTTATCAAGGGATTGAAGAGTATGGATATATTGCGGTTAGAAATATTACAGTTAAGTGCTTGAGTTTATTGACTATTTTTCTCATTATTAATAGTCCTGAAGATTATCTTTTATTGGCATTGATTAATATTTTTATGGTAGGAATAAACAACGTAGTAAACTATATTCACTCTTTTAAGTATATAAGCAAGAAGCAAGGTAAGCTTATTCCTTTTTACTATTTAAAGCAAATACGTATTTTCTTTTACATCTCTATTGTCGTAGCCTTATACACACAGTCAGATCTGGTTTTATTAGGGATGGTTGATCAAACGGATCTTGCTTTTTATGTTCGGTCTAGGACTATATTGAATGTAGGTTTAGCCTTAACAACAGCACTTATTACGGTTATTTCACCCAGAGCAGCATATTTGACTAAAAATGATAGAGATTCATATAAAGCATTGGTTCAAAAATCAATAAACTATATCTATTTGCTTGGCATCCCAATTTCGGTAGGAATATTATTATTCGCAGAGCAGGCGATGTATGTCCTTGGAGGAAGTGAGTTTGCCGAGGCAAGCTTGAGCTTACAAATAATGGCACCACTATCTTTAATTATTACACTAGGGTCATGGGTTTCAAGCCAAATATTGATTCCAAATGGGTTAGAGAAAATATCTTTTAGGATTCAGTGTGTTGCAGTTGTAATTAGTCTTTCGTTAAATTTCATTTTAATCCCACGTTTTTCCTTTATAGGTGCAACTATAACGTGGCTCGCTGTCGAAACATTCCTATTCATTATGAAAGCGATCTACGCTAAACTAAAGTGTCCAGATATTAAAATTACTTATGTGAGTAGTTCCTTAATAAAGTTTTTAATTTCGACTCTTTTAATGATACTACCTCTTCTAATGGTAGAAAAATTTATAGATGCTGAGTGGCTTCAACTAGTATTTGCAGGTATTGTTGGTGTGGGAGTTTATTTTTCTGCTTTAATTATATTAAGAGAAAAGCATATGATATTTATGCTGAATGAGGTAAGATCAAAGTTCAGCTGATAAGATACTAGTTTTTTAGATAGAATAGTAAAAGGTGATAATCATGAAAATTACAGTTGTAGGAACAGGCTATGTCGGATTGTCCAACGCCATCTTACTGGCACAGAATCATAAGGTTATTGCGTTAGATCTCATTCAAGAAAAAGTAGATTTAATCAATCGTAAAAAATCACCCATTGTGGATCCAGAAATCGAAGATTATTTAGCAACAAAAGAGCTAAATTTAGTGGCAACCACCGATAAAGAGGTGGCTTATGCAAAAGCTGATTTTGTCATCATTGCCACACCGACAGATTACGATCCAAAAGCGAATTATTTTAATACGAAGTCGGTGGAATCGGTGATTGGAGATGTTTCAGTCATTAATCCTGAAGCTGCTATCGTGATTAAATCCACCATTCCAGTTGGTTTTACAGAAAAGATAAGTGAGCAGTTTAATACGAATAGCATCGTTTTTTCACCAGAATTTTTACGTGAAGGGAAGGCTCTTTACGACAACCTATATCCTTCCCGTATTGTGGTTGGAGAGCAATCGGAACGTGCTCAGGTATTTGCTAACTTATTGGCAGAAGGTGCTATTAAAGAAGATATTCCTACCTTATTTACCGATGCGACGGAAGCGGAAGCGATCAAGTTGTTTTCTAACACGTATTTAGCCTTGCGTGTGGCTTATTTCAACGAATTAGACACCTACGCAGAGGTGCGTGGTTTGAATACGAAGCAGATTATTGAAGGCGTCGGACTGGATCCGAGAATTGGTAGTCATTATAACAACCCATCCTTTGGTTACGGTGGTTACTGCTTACCGAAGGACACCAAGCAGTTGCGAGCTAATTACTCCGATGTACCCAATAACATCATTGGTGCCATTGTAGATGCGAATCGGACCCGTAAGGATCACGTAGCGGAGATGATTTTGGCAAAAAATCCAATGATAGTTGGGATTTATCGGTTAACTATGAAGGAAGGGTCAGACAATTTCCGTTCGTCAGCCATTCAAGGGATCATGAAGCGGATTAAGGCCAAGGGCGTTGAAGTGGTGGTTTACGAGCCAGGTTTAAAGGAAGAGCATTTCTTTAACTCACGTGTGATTGGTGATCTAGCTGAATTTAAGCAGATGGCAGATGTGATCGTGTCTAACCGTCTAGAAGAAGCGTTAGAAGATGTGGAAGAGAAGGTGTACACACGGGATTTGTTTAGAAGGGATTAATGGGCTAACTTCGGTTGGCTTTTTTAATACCTACTCTTTCAATTTAACGGAATATGTGCTATTATAAGGCCATGCTGTAGAATATAATATATAATTTGTATAAAAAGTGTGCAAAGCTGAACTTCACGCTTTGCGTGATATAGTTCAACTTGTACTCTTGAGTGTAAAAATACAAATTTGGTGATTTTCAGTAGGTTTTTTCTAAGTTTTTGCGTATATAGATAATAGGGATACATTTATACGCAAAGCGAGGAGCAAAAGATGGGAAAAATGACAAAGCAAGAATCTTATGAAGAACGTTCAAAAAAGTTTAATTGGGATTCACTTACACTAGCAAATTCTTATGTATTTGCGACAGCCATGAAAAACAAAGAAATTTGCAAGGGAATGTTAGAACGGTTTCTGAATCAAAAGATATCGAACTTCAACTATTTAGAAGTAGAAAAAACACTAGATAAAGGTCCTTTATCAAAAAGTGTCCGATTAGACGTTTATGTGGAAAGCACGGAAGATGTTGTTTTTGATATTGAAATGCAAGCACAAGATACAAAAGAACTTAAAAAACGAGCTAGATACCACCGTTCTATGATAGATATGGAATCCCTGGAAAAGGGGAGAAACTATCGAAGCCTAGGTGATAGTTATGTGATCTTTGTTTGTCAAGAAGATGTCTTTAAACAAGATCAGTGTCGTTATACTTTTCAAAGTACTTGTGAGGAGGTCACAAATTTGAAATTGGAAGATGGAACTTACATTCTATTTTTTTATACGAAAGGTAGTAAAGACTAACTATTAATTGTCAATAGTGAAATCGAAGAAAAGTTAATTAGTGTGCTTTAGAGATCTGAATTCATTTTTGAAAAAATGAAAAGGAAAATCGCATGATAAAAAAGACAACAAGGAG
>Ga0131853_10015106_pt1 | contig 14126 bp, 10 predicted proteins | sample TergutLab28metaG_FD_92764 | JGI IMG/M metagenome (GOLD analysis project Ga0131853, IMG submission 92764) | Labiotermes labralis P1 segment gut microbial communities from Petit-Saut dam, French Guiana - Lab288 P1 (version 2) (version 2) | ecosystem: Host-associated > Arthropoda: Insects >... | reverse complement strand
TCTTTATTAACCTTACAAGTTTTCTAGGGATACCAAACTCAATGAGAATCTTATATAAGACCTCCCTCTTAACTGAATCATAAGCTTTCTTGAAGTCTATAAAGAGCTGATGAACTTCGTCATTGTATTCCCATTTTTTTCTCAAGTATTTGGCGAATGCAGAATATATGATCAATAGTCGACCTATTGCGTCGAAAACCACATTGATGATCCCCGACAATTTCCTTCGCATATGGAATTAACCTTGAGAAAAGGACGTTGGATAAAATTTTGTAAGTGGTTGGCAAAATTAATATGCACCTATAATTATTACAGTCTGTTTTATTCCCCTTCTTATGAATAGGTGCTATGATCGACTCCTTCCACTCTTCAGGCAGTTTCTCCTTCTTCCAAATAGAAGTAATAAGCTTATGAATCTCCAAGCAAATTGCTCTACCCCCTGCTTTAATCAGTTCTGCCGGTATTTGACCAATACCTGGCGATTTGTGACTTTTTAGCTTGTCGATAGCCACCTCAACCTCAGAGGCACTTGACTCAGGTACTAGTAGCCTTGTATTACCTTATATAATAAAGGTATTGTGCTGACGTACACTATATGTTATTATAGAACCACATCTAATTTAAAGTCGGCATAATTATTAAGCCCTAACAATTAAATTCGTTTTAAAGACGATATTTTCCCTATTATCTTTGGCACAGTCTGCCTTTGTTCAAGCCAAACAGCACAACAGGAAGTAAGGCGACTTTTTTATCTGTTCGCACCCACGCAAAGGAAAAAGAGAATATTACAGTGTTTATTCCAACAACCGCACAATATGTTGATACAAAACTATTATAACATACTCTATAATATTATTGATTTTTATATCGAAATATCGTGCAGTTGTTGAAATAAACATCATAAAATCATCGTGCTGCACGGATCATGGTCAGTAATAGAAACATCAACCAAAAGATTTCTCTGGCTTCCAGATGCTCATATATTTTTGACCTGGGAATAAGAGTGTTGACGTAGTTCACTTTTGTACTAAAAGCTGCGTGAAACTCAATTTATTGGAATTAGGGGGGATTAGGATGGGCCACCCGCGCCTGCAGCAAGATTTTGAAGGAGTTATCAGAGTTTGGTGGTTGTCTGTGTAGTTTACGTAACGGAAAATGATTTTAGTAAAGGTCAGAAGGTCACTTACTAACGGTGTCGACGCCATTGAATATCCAGATATTCTAGAAAATTCATATTTATCATTCTGTTCTGTTATTATTAATGCGATTTATTTGTTCCCGCCCCAACTTTTCTGTACGCGTATTAAGTCTGCATTAAAAAAAAAACAAACTGTATATTGTAGACAGTGGCCAAATTATTTCAGAACAGCAAACTGCTATCTTGTTGTAAAATTTCGAAAATATGCAACTGCGAGAGTTGAAAGATCTCCTGAAGCAGAAAAGTTTCGGATAAAAAAAACCTGCTAGAGATTACGTTGTAATATTGCCAAAGGGAAATAAATTAGGTGATTGGTATAAATTCGATAAGTACCTTTTTTATTTCTCGAGGCGTGAAAGAGAGAAAGAAAGTTCCTGGGAATGTACTAAAACTTTAAATTAGAAAACCAAGAATTACATGTCAGAATTTATGTTGGTTTAAGGAGCTATGTGTTGTTTTTGAGTTATACTGGCAAGAAACAAAGTTTAAAGTCGGTGGTATGTAAACCCTTATGTGTTAATGTACGCGAACTGGTGCATTAGTCTTTAACTCACTTATTTCACTTTAAAGGCCCAGAATCTCACGTCGTGGTGAAGTTAAAAAGACTGGTGATATACTGATTGCACATTTCCATACATATGCTCAATATATGAAAGCTTTCCGTCAATACAAGTACGGTGTATGTACTAGTGTACATTGATGGACAATTTGGGAAAAGAACGGAAACAGAAAGTGGAAATATAACTAAGAACAATCCCACAAATTCTGTTTCTTTTCTTGTCTAGGCGAAGGTGCAGTATTTGGGGGTGGCGTTGGTTGGAGAATCATTATTATTGTTTTTTGTTCTCTGTGTTTAGCTTGTTTTGATTTCTTCATTATAGTTCTCTTATGATACTAATATTTTCCTAGGAATTAATCGATTTCTTGTTTTTCTTTGTAACCCCTCCTTTTATTCGGTCCATTGGTTGAGTTCTTTACTAATTACTATTTATTTTTGAGTGTGTGGCAAGATAAGATGTGAGATTGATTGCTTTCGCCGCAGAGTAGTTGAGGTTTACGCTCTTGTGGGATGTTACACGGCGTAGGTAAGCATTTTAACCGATTGACCGTCGAAAATGGGACAGATGTGTTTTCCGAAACGTCGATAATCAACTGCCAACCACAGCTGTCCGACATCCAAGAAGATCGAAGATCTCAAGCTGAGAAGTGTGTGAGAGTGGAAGGTACGTACCGGGGTGCTGATAAGTCCTTAGCCCGACCAGGAAGGAAAGAAGCTCTGAAGCATGTCAGGGACGCGCGCGAGTTCAACAAAATAGAGACGCGAGCTGCCAGCAATTTTCTTTTCCTGCAAGGCAAGTCGCCGAAGGAAATTCGCGCCATTCTGACAGAAACATTAGCTTGTTTGCTTCCTGGTCGGGCTAAGAACTTATCAGCACCTCTGTATTTATTTGTTCACGGGAGATATCGTTGGAGGGTTTGGGGTTCTGAGACTCCCTGAATAGAATAAATTTGTGCTTTTATTATTTTCTTTCTCATTTGTGAAGCTCAGTTTCATAAGACTTATTGTTGACATGTTGAATTATATTTATTTGTATTGGCGTGGCTATGTCATATAGCATAGTAATACATCTATACATCTGAAGTGTACAGTGATTTTGTACTGCGTTAGGACATTTGAAGTTCATCCATATTGATGATAAAGTTCTGTTAAAATGGAGTAGTAGACGTTGATGCCTTTCTTTCTATAATATTGGTTATCGATATTGAAAAAATTTTGGTCTAATATTGTTTTTGTTAAAAGATTTTTTTATTAATCGAGATTTCGGCATTTGAATGGGCTAATTTCTGTATCAGATTAAATATTTCCTCTACAAAAATCCTAATATCGAAAGGACGTAATCTGATTTTGCAGCTGGAGTTTATTTATCTTGCGTTTGGATGCCATAACAAAGGGAATTCTTATTTTACGGTAGTTTGGGGACTGTAGCCTATTTCCTCTTCTAATATTGCGTTAATTAGGTTAATAAGATATATGCTGGGGAACGTCGCCTCTTTAAAATGGGCCTTATTTTTATTGAAATTTTAGGAGTTTTAATTAAGGCTATTTGAAGCTAGAAATTATGACTTCATATTCTGAATTTTTGTAAAAATATAGCTGGTAATGAATCAGGGCAACGGCCGGCAAATGAGTTTTGTGTGACGCATATTCGAGTGTTATTTTTTTGGTTGTAAACGAGGTCACCTTCATGGTGTCTATTCGTTCTCTGGCCCACATTGAAACTTTTAGATTTTGACGTTTATGTATTGTATCCCTGCGAAGTGAGATGTTAAAAAGGATAATGAAAGAACTGAAATTCTGTGTTATTTTACACTCCTTTACGTTGTTGAACCATTACATAAGGTATAAATTTTAGGCGCCTTCGCAAAATTGCCAAAAGCAACTATTACCTTCGTAATGTCTATCTGTCTGTCCGCATGTAAAACCTCGACCCCAACTTGGTGAATTTTCTTGAAATTTGGTATTTGAAAGTTTTTAAAAAATCTGTCCAGAAAACTCAAGTTTGATTAAATATTACAAGTATAAAGTGAACTATACAAGATATCTACGAGCTTTCAATAAAATCTTGCAAAATTATTATTAGAATGAGAAATGTTACAAGCAAATGATGTAGAGTAAATCAAAAGACAAATTTTATTTTCAACAATTTTTTTCCGAAAAATGTACCGTTTGATAGATGATGTGGAGAAATATGATAGAGCCAGACAGATTGCGGACGGAAATTTAATACAGCGCGGAAAAGATGCGATTTGCATTCTTTATAACTAAGAAAAGAATGAAGACTGTCACTTATAATATTTAAAATCATCGTTTTTCCACGGTAACAATCGTCACACGAACGCGCCTCAGTATTACGTTGTAGTATATTACCTGTGTTTGAGGGTTGTTTGACTGTGCATCTTCCTCATGAAATAAAGTGAAATGCCAGCTTGATGCAACTAGGTAACTTTATTGATGTATTCTTAGCTCGACATGTTTCGGGTACATACGTCCATCATCAGGAGCATTAGATGTTGAGTTGCAGCATATGGTTTTATGCACCGAGTTTTTGGATAGGTGGTGGTCTTGAGAGCCGCTGTGTAGGTCGTGACAACGGTGCGGATGGTACCGTGCGACACACCGTACGCACGACCTACTCAGCGGCTCTCAAGACCACCACCTATCCAAAAACTCGGTGCAGAAAACCATATGCTGCAACTCAACATCTAATGCTCCTGAAGATGGGCGTATGTACCCGAAACATGTCGAGCTAAGAATACATCAATAAAATTATCTAGTTGCATCAAGTTGCCAATTCACTTTGTTACCTGTATTGTTTGCATTTAACCTGGTTGTTTCTCACACTACCAAAGAGGCCGTGTAACTGTTACTGAAACTGATAATTGATGTTTGGTTTGTGCGGTATTGCAGCTACAGAGCTAATTCACGCAGGCCGATGTGTATCTAAATAAAAAGGTCGTGATAATGTCACCAAGAACTGTGTGGACCGCCTGAAGTCTATACCGCGCAATTGCGTCCACAGAACAGAGTAAATTCTTAGTAACTACTGTACCTTTGCATGCAGGAACAGCGAACAAAACCAAATTGTGTGTCAGGAAAGAATATTAATACAGTTTTTTCTACTATAACACGATATTTGCGTACTAGTGAGACTTCACGTTAAAGAAAATCGCGTAATAAAAATAGGATCAGATAAGAAGAAATTTGGTCTCTACCCAAAATTATATCGCTACCCTAGTCGTTGAAATCGCGTTAATAGCCAACACGCAGATGCGATATTTCGCCTTATACAAATAGCGTTCACCCATTCATCAATCACTTATAATTACGTAAACTTCCGTCAACACAACTAAGTATATATGCATTTAATTCCTGCAACCTATTTAGACCTTCACAAGTAACTATCAAGTTAAAATTCATAGGTGTATAAGACATAAACACGGTACATAAATTGCTTTTAGAGATGAGATATCAGTTTTAATGTTTTTCATGTTTCTTTACAAATATGGGTTAAAATAATACATTATCTAATAGATTATCTATTCAAGCCATGTTTTTATTGCAATATAAAAAACATAAGCTGAGGTTGTTTGAGAACATGGTGTTGAGGAAAATATTTGGACCTAGGAGGGACGAGGTAACGGGGGATTGGAGGAAATTGCATAACGAGGCGATAAATGATCTGTACTCCTCACCCAATATTGTGCGGGTGATAAAATCGAGAAGAATGAGATGGGCTGGGCATGTGGCGTGTATGGGTGAGGAGAGGGGGGGTGTATAGGGTCTCGGTGGGGAAGCCGGAGGGAAAAGACCACTGGGGAGCCCTAGGCGTAGATGGGTGGATAATATTAAGCTTGATCTCCAGGAGGTGGAATATGGGTATATGGACTGGATTGGCGGACGGTTGTGAGTGCGTGAAATGCGGGGAATTTCTTGACTAGCTGGAAACCAGTTAGCTTCTCAAGAAGGACTCTGCACCCTGGAGTAAGTAAGTAAGAAAAACATAAAAAGTGATATCTCGATTCTAAAAAGCAATTTATATATCTCTTTTATGCCTTGTACACAAATGCATTTTAGCCTGATGATGACCTGTGAACCTCGAAACATGCTGCAGCAATAAAACACATATATACTTAGTTACGTCGACGAATAATTACATAATTATTAATTAGAAACAACAAGATGTCCAAATTTAAAATTATTCGTCAATCGTCTTATAGTAAATTCGGATTAAAGAAACACACGAAATAATTTCAGTGTCTATGCTTAGGTTAATGTCATGATAAATTTATCAAATAAAACCACCTTTATAACTTGGTGAGTTAAAACTTATAATTTGTGTGTCTGGTAGTGACAGATACAGTAGGGCATTCGGGAACAACGCTAATATCTCTGTTAGTGGAACAGACGTAAGGTATTAGTCAGAAAACTTCAAAGTCGGAGAAAGCATTGAACAAACTTTAAGATAATAGGCTGGTAATCTAAGAGCTTAATGGAATTGTTCATATTTCATCATATTAAACTAAGAATTTTACATTACTAAGCCTTCACCGTACAGTCCTTTAGAATTTAAAAGAGCAGTTTTCCCATCCAGTGCATATACCAGGTACATATTTTTTTTGTCTATAATTTATCCGGCTCTTCTTTAAACTGGATGTGGAATGTGTTTGCTGCGAACTGGGTAATTAGTTTGTTATTTCACTGTTACTGTAAAAGAAATCGAAACTTGAAAGGATAAACCAAAGTTCGTAGTTCGTAGTGCCCGTTGTGAATATAAACTGGTTATGAACTTTGGTTTCTGATTCTGCACGAGGGATATGGTTTGCGAAAGTATTGTGATATTTAATGAAAATAGTGTAGTATAATGAAATATAATGATAATAGTTTTTATTACTTTGGACTTTGCCCATTATCTGGTTAGAATAAAGAAATCTATAACACGGCGTTTCGAAGCCTTGTTTTGTTTCTGTCATCGGGTAAAGCACAGGACAAGAAAACTACTCAGTTTGGCACATAACATAAAATAATTTTGTTATTACACGAGAGAACAGAACTGTTCCTCCTTTCTTACCTGAGGAACAAAACAGTTCCACACACCGAAACGTCGTGTTTTTAGACTATTTTATTTTAATCACATGATAAACGGGGTTAAATTTTAAAATCAGTTATAAGATTAGTGATGGTTAGGAAGAGATTGGTATACAGAACGTTTGAAGGACGAAGAGCTAAGAAAGGTGCATAACCAAAATATCTGTAATTAGTGCTTTATTCCTCTTTTATTTTTTGGAGAAGAGGGTATGTGTATTGTTGCACTGCGACCTCTGGTAAAACTATTGCGCCATCATACGTTCACAGATGATGTATAGAATGGATAGATAATTAGAAGGGAAAGACGGGAATACTACGTGGAAAGAGCTGTCTCACTGACATAATGTTTACTTCAGTATAGTTACGGTGCCTGTTAAATTACTATGATTGAATTAGGTTGTCTCAGAGCAGGAACCAGTGATTGGTTTTGAGAACACTGTGATCAATAAACGGTGAGAAAAATTTTGACACTTTGAGCAACTGCAGGGTGACAGAATTTGAAAAAAGTAGCGAAGGAAAAGTCGCAATTTGTGTATGTCATAAATCAATTCAGCCGTGGTACGTCTTATTCACAACGCAGCTTGAACTTCATCTCAGTACTCCACCATCTGAGCATGACAAAACCACACGGTGTCCAGCATACCGTAGAATGAGACATCGACTACCCCGCAGACCTCGCTGACCCCCGACACCTCTAATTTCAACAGTATTATACTTTTTATCTTTCATCAATTTAAAAATTTACTGAATGTATAAAAAAGAACAGTAGAAGTTGCGACAATATTGTGTAAGAAATGAAATATCATTTCCAGCAAATGGAATCTGTATATTCTTTTTTTAAAATGTTCTAGCGAAAACCTGAGAATGACCTCGCGAAGTCGAAACTTGTAGGTATAATGGTATTATAAAAATTTTGTTTAGTTCGACGGTCGTTTTTTTATTTATTTTGGATAATATCAGAGCAGATGTTAAGGAAATTTTTAGGGACTAGAAACGGGCTCTTATTAACACGACAATCAAATTTTGTGTTAATACAACATGGGAAATTTTTGACTTGCTGAGCGACTATTAATCTCCACAGAACTGCGCTCTGTGGGGTACATTAAAGTAGGTCCATTTGACTTCTTCCATATTTGACGGTTCTTTTTACCTCGTGTTGCTATGTGGAGCTGTGCTACCGCTTGCTACCGGCAGAACGTGAATAACAAACGTTACGAAACAGGCTAAAACGCCGTACCCACTCGCCGTATTTTCTATCTAACATTCGTCGCTGTTTGGCGAAACGTTGATGAAGGCATCTTAGGTGAAAGGCAACTAAGCTGAGGGGAGAAGGAGGATTGTGAAGCTTGCATTTTTATTGGCTGACCTTGGCTGCAGTTGCTTGACTCATCGGGGTGGTTGTTGCTATGAGTGATGGCATGATTCAGTGTAGTATTGCAGGTGTCGCGTTAAGTTTTATGAATTTGTGCGATAGATGTACTTAGAAGAGTGGCTTTTTGTGGTGGTGAATGGTGATAATGAATGCACAGAACAAATGGAGGATTGGGTGATAGATATACAATACGTGTTTGTGGAACTAACAGCTTGACAGAGCGGAAGAATTTTATGTGCCCTACAGAAGCACAGTAATGGCGGTGAGTTTGGTTATTTAGCTATTTGACTGCAGAATTTATTTCATCCCGCGACGAGCTGGGAAAGTTGAGTAGAGAATCTTGTATTTTAAAACAGTTTCGACGTTAGGATGGGTATGTTTCGGTTGTTTGAAGTTTGCTTTGTAATAATAAAACCACAGTTTTGCAATTTGTTATGTGTAGCAGTGAAAGCGGGTGTTTTACTTTCAATGTAGACCATAAATCACCAACATTTGAAAAAATATCTGAAAATATTTGGACCCAGGCCGAAGAGGGAAGACGGGAATATAAGGTGTCCCGTAATGTGAAACTTACTTTTTTTTGTAGGTTACTTGTTACTGCTAAGCTTATCGAATGTGGGAGTCTATGACAGCCTGGAAATATGGAGAGGAAAAATGCGGTATGCATAAATAATTTTAGAAGGAATATCTTTTCGGAAACAGTGAAGAAATTTTGAGGATAACAGTAAGACATACTTCAGGTAAATTAATTGGCGTTGGGAGGTGGCTGGAACTGGCACGATTTCGCATCCAGTGATTACTTTCATGTTCTAATGAGTTTATCAATCTGTTAAAGTGAACAACCATCCAAGGACTGCACCGCCTATGAGTCTGTACCATGTAATTAACATGGACACGACAAACCCTAACATTATCATTCAAAAGATCCGGGTTCGATTCGTATCCAGCAAGTAATGTTCAAAGCAGAAACAATACGTACTATCTCATAAAGACATCACTTGCAGTCGGTAATGGAAGGAATATCCTAAAAGCCCAGTGGTCGGAATATATTTCACCTGCTTGAACAGAGAGATACTGCGACCCACGCAGTGTATTAGTGTGTTTCACATGAGTATATCCATACACTACGTTAACCGACTAGTCTGTAGAGTGGATGTAGAATGCGTTCTATATGAAGCAGGAAATGTAATTTTATGTATAACGTAGCTAAACTCCATACTGCAGCGTTAAGCAACCACATAAAAGGAAACAATACAATTTATATTTATTTATAGTACATAGTTATAAACAAACATAGAATAACACAACACGAGAGTTTGTATTGCTTACATTCAAAAGGGGTTTTAGGGTTATACGTGTAATGATAACAACTGTTGTTGGTAATTACCGAGTATGAGTACGATCTTTGTAGTGGTTTCGCGCGGGGAATTCAGACCTTTAGATATTTATGACCATAAAAAGTGTACACCAATTAAAAATTAATTAGACTGAAGTGCATTCTGTGCAGTGTACGCGCGAGTTAATTCTACTATGGGAGACAGAATTTTCTGTTGTGTTCCACCTGGTTAGACGCGTGCGTGATTTTGACATTAGGCTAGTTTTAACTGGACAACTAACGTATGGTGTTAAACAGTGTCAAGTTACAGACATGTCCTTGACGTGATCTATGTTTTCTCTACAAGCTACGCTAGGAGATAGACGAACCCTAACCAAGCTTTCAAGGCCAAAGACTTACTCCTGAGTAGCCTTCAGTACCATTTAGTATTTTGAGTAAAATAATAACGTAGCTGAAGTTACATGAGTCTAAGCAGTGTTACCTGTTTTGAGGTTTTTAGATTTACTATTAACTTACTTTTTTTCTGCTACTGACGGAAGTTTGAGATCATAGCGTTTGTATGTCTCCTCTTCAGACTTTGAAAGATTGACCGATTTTCACGAAATTCCTTACGAGAGTTATGGAGGCTACCCCAAAGCCATAATACCATAGTCAGTAGTAACAACTTGGTGAATGCACTAACACTGCTGAACAAAGAGTTCTGATGTGATGCATGTTATTTTATTTTCGAAATATATTTAAGAAACTTTTATTTTAATGGTGTTTTGGAGAATTTTAAATCAGAGTGTGACGGAATTGCGTGTAGTTTTATAGCTGTTGTTGACTGTTGATTCTTTGGACATGTTTGGTACTGAAGTACCACGTGTATCATAAATGTAGCATATTCGTCTTTGTAAGTAGACAGTTACAAACATGAAGACGTAGCGGAACTTTGAAATTATACCCGAGCAATTTAACTTAGCCGTAGATGGAATCTCTACGTAATAGGTTTTTCGCAAAAATGAATTTAATTCAAAATGTAGTAAACCGACGTTAACAATAGTAATAATTGTGGGGCCAGGATTACAAGAGATAGGAACGAAGGCGTTACGAGTTTGCTCTAAACGCTCTGTTATTAAAAAAGAATCTTTAAATTTAAAGAAACGATTTTAAAAACGTAAGCTACCTACCGTTTGAGTTTCTAGATTATCAAAGCTGTTTTTATCTGTTGTTTGGGATATAATGCAGTGCCGTTTTGCAAGCAATTACCGATGTTTCGAAGGAACTTGCTCCCTCCATTTTCAAGCCGTCAGTTCTTATATAAAAGAACCGTCTTTTTTGCGTCAAGCACGAACATTTATTTTTGACGAAAAAATGCCTTTGTTTTATATTTCTATAGGCACAACGGCATGTTCGCCATTAAACTATATCTGCTCCTAACTGCTGGAGGTGGGAAATATATATCTGACCACAGGAATTATCATGACACCCTCTCTGAACCATAAGCCGAAATATATTGCGCCTACGAGCTGATTATTATAACAGCCTAAGAAACTGCACACAGGGCGATCGAGCACTGGGACTCCTTGTCTCTAGTTTCTCGTGGCAGATGATGTGTTGGATTTTATTTAGAGGAACCTGTGTGACACTTCATGTCGTACCCTACGAGAATCTAATGTAGGTAAGATGCTGGAAAACCGGGTTCCGAGGAGAATAGTCGGAGGTAGGATGAGAGTAGCAACAGGAGAACAGGGAATATTGCTGGCCATGCTATGGCTCAGGCCGACACCAGAGTTAAATTCGAGGCCACTCCGAGTGGAATTTCTGATAGAGGGCAGACCTTTCTCCGAATACTGCAATATTCCCATCAGAATACCACTGCATTTCCGCTCCGTAGTCATTAAGTCATGCGTATGAGTAATGCTATATGATCTTAGCTATTGAGAGCGTCGTTAAATAACACACAGAAACAAGAATATTGTGTATCGACGTGTGCAGAGAGTCGTACTTTTTATTCTTAACCGAATATTAAAGGAAAATAATTGTGGGATGGGCAGGCATGCAGCACACATGGGAGAGCTACAATGAATACATTCTGGCAAGAAAACCTTACGATAGGCCATCAGCCATTTTCGTGAATAAGTAAGGTTTTGAAAACCCTTTCCAATCTTAAGATGAGAAGTTACCTTGCAAATTAATTGACTATTTGCCGCTCGTTGCTGTTTGTCTTTGCTATTGGGAACAAAATTTCGCCCTCAAATTTGTGCTTGTTTTATTGTTGTCTGAATCTTTCGTTAGCTGCGGAAGAACTTCCAGTGAGCATGTTACCTTTCAGCAAGCTGCTGTAGATTAGGGCAATAGCACGTCTTGGCATTTCCAGTATGTTTACGCAGCGCTGGTCAGTAGTTATTGACGTTTCAGGGCAGCCTATCGGTCCCACCCTAACGGGTCAAGCAATGCAAGCCTGATATCGTGCATGAGATGTTTAAGTTTTTGTCAGGCTTTGCTTAAAATTTTAAAGTAATGCCAACTTCATTTACAGGATTATCCCGGTGAAAATTGTTACATACTAAGTTATGTGACCGCATAAATTTTATCTAATTTTATTACTGCCACAGGAAAATTTTGCTTCAAAACTGCTGCTCTAGCTAGTTGTTCAGTGAAGGGATCTTGTGCCTTGTGGATCGGGAAGATCTGACCGAAAGAGCCTTCGACTTTTCCGTCAGAGAAGCGTAATCACAGACGCCTAATCCTATTGAAAGTGGTTTTAAAGTAACGGGTGATTATGTACACGTTTGTGAACATGCTGCCTTCATTCTAGTAATATTACGTTGCTACATTCGAGTATTTATGACCGAAGAAAGTTTTAATTCAGAAGTATAAATTCTAAGACACTATGTAATAATTTGATGTCTTCAGCCTTCACAGATTACTTTTCTGGCCTTTTGAGTTTCAGAAATAACTGTGAAACGATAATACATTTAAGAAATATTTTGTATGTCCAACACAGCAAATGAAAAAGAAAATAGATTTCGAAATCGTGACCCGCTGTGACCACATCCACGAAATGGGAACATTTTTTGTGGAAAGTTTTGTGAAAATTTTGGATGGTTCACTGATTTGAAGACAAAGATTTCACATATTGCTGTATCACGAAGGCCTGTGTTCGATCTCAGGCAATTGTTGGTGGACAAAGTGGTTCTAGGCCAGGCTTTTCTCCGGGTACTTCAGTCTTCGTGTTGTTCCACACTCATATTTATCTGTATCACAGTGGCTGTACACACGAAACCTAAGTAACTGGTATAAATAAAACACCAATTTTCTTCTCCTGCACATGTCTCCCGCGTCCCCCCAAACATCGGATTGCATTCCATATTCATGCAGGAAAACATACAGATATTTTGTGGTGCTGTGCACAGCTTGACAAGGATAGAGGGGTTTGCTGAAATGTCTATATAGACTTAATTAGGGGTGCTTAAAGATTAATGCGTTTAAACGTCGTCAAAGGGTTAATTTGGTAGCCGCGCTGACCGAGGGAGGGAAGAGAAATTGGTGAGCAGGTGACTAATGGAAGTTGCTTGTCTCGATGATTGAAAATGGGTCAACTTTAATGGAGCCAACCGTCCGTCAGACAACAGTGATTCAAGTAATGTTTCTGTACACATTTCAGCTGGCAAATCAAAATCCTTCTTACGGTTTGGTTCGGCATGTGAAATTAGGGGTTTGATATTTTTTCTTACTTTTTGATTGGAATTGAATTATGGCACCAGGAGTGTAGTAAGTCCTTTTGAAAATTAAATAACGCATCTTGTACCAAATAAATATTTTTATTGCACTTTTCAGTGAAGGTAAAAGAATGAAGTTAATGTAGGAAAATAAGAATTACAAACAAATTGAGGTAAATACAGTTACCTTATTCCATTGTTCGAAGTTTAATTCTATTACGTAAGTAACAACAACCAGGTGTATCTATAGTAGGGGAATACTATTGTTGTGATTGTTAAAGTTCTGTCTTCTGACTTTTTTACCGATCGGTTTTTGGCATGTACATTACATTCTAAGAAATAATCGACATATATCGAATTGTGAACATCACAAACAGTATGTTTTGAATGCACATAACTAAGCTACACATAAAATATCGATACGTACTACTTTTATCATACGCAATGCGCGCTAGTACTTATTACCGACACAGAAAATTTAATATTTATTTTCCCATAAAGTACATTAATTTTACTCACTTGCATTTAATGTAGTTTAATTCACCCGTTTTCATTGTATTTATAGTTAAAATACCGTTTAGTTTACATTTTTCTCTTTTCAGTGTAATTCTACAAATTGACGAAACGTGAGCGTAATTTGGTCATGATTGTTCAACACATTTTCTAAAGTCAGTAAGAATGGGAAATACGGAGGTCATTTAGGTGATACATATTTAATAAATAAGTTTTTTTAGTAGGTATAAAACACGATAATAATTCCAGTTGCTTTTTCTTGGTCACAATACAGCTGCATGACTGGCAGAATCGCACAAACATTGACCATTAATTTAATCAGGGCGTGTAGGTTTTATCTGAAATTTTCTATATTT
>Ga0131853_10015105_pt1 | contig 14127 bp, 10 predicted proteins | sample TergutLab28metaG_FD_92764 | JGI IMG/M metagenome (GOLD analysis project Ga0131853, IMG submission 92764) | Labiotermes labralis P1 segment gut microbial communities from Petit-Saut dam, French Guiana - Lab288 P1 (version 2) (version 2) | ecosystem: Host-associated > Arthropoda: Insects >... | reverse complement strand
TTTTTGTTTTTTTTGTTTTATGAAAGAAGTAGGAAAGCAGGAAATAGTAATAAAAAAGCTGGCGTGGGGGCGGCGGGCCGGGGGGGGGGGGGGGGGGGGGGGGGGGAATTTCGTCGTAGCTAAAATTTCGCCACAGAGAATAAACCGGCTGTCTTCCCGTGATACGAGGAGGTGTGTGTGGCTTAGTGTAGTGAGTTGGATCGGGTAGGGCAATGACCATAGTCTGACGGCAATTGAGCAACGATCGGTCTTGGATTTTCACATTTTTCCTGGTGACTTAAGTTTAGCTTAGCCGAATAATGGGTTAAGCGTTAATTAGGACTCAGTACTATACGTGTTGTTCCGTGAATTTGTCTCCTATACACAAATTTATTTCTAACTAACTACACAATATATAGTTAGTAACGTTGCTACATGTTTCGGCCAGAACCGTGGCTACCTTCAGGCAAGCAGGCGGTTAATCGTAGAATGATCCCACATGAGTGACAAGTTGCATAACGTACTGCGTGTGTACTACTGCTCCCTGAAGATGGCTACGGTTTGTAACCGAAACATGTAGGGAAATCAGAAACTATGTATTGTGCAGTTATTTAGAAATAAATTTGTGTTAATTCGGGTGTTGTTCTGTGAGACGGCAATGTCACTTGTTCGTATTCCGTTGTTTTGCCAGTATGAATCATTAAGCATACGTAGTTGGTTGTGTGTAACGTCACCCAAATTACTGCGTCGACCAGTAGACTAATTAATTTGAAGGGATGTGGAAAGAGGCGTACGTGGCCTGTTTGAGCCGCTGTCGCAGCGTTTGTCTGAAGGGCCTGAGGAAACAGCCAACAATTGCAGCCGCTTTAGGTCTGTCTGACAGCCGGGTTTGAACCCGCAGCCACCGGCATACGAAAACCAACCTCTCGACCGCTACGCGCACTTTGTTGCGATTATCGTCAGGAACCTAGTACAATTCCCGCTCAGCCGTACGTCTGATTTTTTTTAACGCGCTGGAGACAGCAAGACGGTGGCGCGGCGCGTCTATGATGCGCGCGCTGTGCCTGAGTCATGACGCGACAAACGCAAGATGAATCTACAGTTTCCTCGTAGTTGGAATTTGGGCTCCTGGGTTGTAATTTTTTTACAAAATTATGTGTGAATAATTTAGTTCAGGTACTTGTTATGTACCATGAACATTCTTTAGAAAACAGATACCTTGAAAACTCAGACGATATAATGACAAGGTCACAGGCTGATGACCGAGGACGTATGGTTCGATTCCCGGAAAGGTATGAGATTTCTCTCTTCGCCGAAGCGTCAACAATGGTCCAGGGGCCCTTCTATTCAGTTGGTGCCAGGGGCTCTTTCCATGGGGGTAAAGCTGCCAGGGCATGTAGCTGATCGCTCATCTCAATCTAGTTCCAGAATGAGTGGAGCTGTACCTCCACTCCTCCATATATCTTATTGACGTGTGCAGGTACAGCTTTAGTTTTGCCATTATTCTGTAGGCTGTCCAACAAAGTAAACATGTTGGTTTATTTGAAACCGAATGTCAACCACGAAGGTGATCTAGCAATAGTAATATTTCAGGTGACTTTATCGAGGAGTGCAGAAAACTCGTTTCGCTTGCTGCTCTTGCACGTTGCTGCCATCTTTTGGCATGGCTAACACGCGCCAGTTGAAGTGACTCGGCAGAATCTTAGTGTGTAAACAGAACACGTATGAGAGCTTCACATTATCTTTAGCTTTGGCAATGAACTTCCAAATGTAAGGACGCATGTTAAATAGCGTATAGCGATAACGATTTTCGGGACGAGGTAGTGAGTGAAGCAATTGTAATTCAGCCCCAGAATGCTTAGATTTATTAGTATGAGCAATCAGAAAGATTTCAATAAGCTTGAAATTAGGCAGCAGTTATTATTGTAATATTTATAATATGTTGGAGATACCGAAAGCGGTGGTTGTCATGCCTTGACGGGTAAATACATTGAACCCACAGCTTTTACCTTGCTGTATGCATCATTGTATAGTGAAGGTGACTGTACGAGGATAGACGAAAAGAAATTTGTTGGCAACGTTGCAATTCCTGCCACCTGCGTACTCTTATTGGACGATCCGAGAGGCGAAATGTTATCGTTGGTGGCTGTGATTGGCTGAATGTGACATCACTCTGCGATGGTCATTGGACCATGTTGACGTCATGGAACAATTTTGGAAGGTAAAAAGCAGAGCGCAGGCACGAGAGGCGCGCATATCTTGTGTTAACGTGAGGGAGAAGGTGTGTGTCTAGTTTGGCGTGTTTAATGCAGTGTTTTAAGCGTTTTAATATTTGAAGGTCTGGCAGTAGAGGTTCCGGGGCCGAAATCCGCTCTCTATAACCAAGATTCCAAATTACGTCGTCGTGCACTTCCCTGTTGAGATTTCCAGGTCGATAGATTTTTTGGTTGTGCGTGCAATTCGTTCGTTAGGCAGTTGAGCGGTAAATAGCGAGCACCGATTTACCGGCATACCACTTTTTTTGCTGGGAAGGTGAGTGCTGATTATTCATCCTTTGTCTTGTAATGTTATTGGCATTTTGCTACGTCATGTGACTGATCAAGATTTTGCGCACGTGATCACAGTGGCTGTTGAGGCATTTAATACGTGGCACTTCTGACGGGTGAGAGATGTGCCCATTTAAGAACGTAGAGTCAAACGGTTTCGTTAGTGCCCACGGTCCCTTGAGAAAAATGCTGGAAGAGCTTTTTGCCATCGAATGTACATGTTTAAAGAAAACACTGATGTCACCATTTTGAACTTGTCTGCCTAATCAGCTCTAGGTGATAATTTTCGGTCGGTTTTTGGACATTAACGGAATTCGTGTGGGGAGTTTGAAGGAGTAAGTTTCGTGGATTGGTTTTTGGATTTCAGCAGAACTGGTGTGGGGGTTTGAACCGGTAAGCTTATTGGAAATTCGTGTTTCATTGAAAGGAAGTATGTTCGATTAAAATAATCGTGAGGGGTGTTGATCTAGTATGTACGCTAAATATCGGATCAGGGATTCGTAAGGTGGAGGTGTGGCAAGGTCGGGTCTATGGTCTTCAAGGACCGCAGTAAATGCAAGCTCTGAGCGGTTACGTTCCCAGCGCGTTGTGGCTGCTGCAGTAAGAAGAAGAATGCTTTCGCAATGTTGTGCAATCGCTGGAAATTCAACTGTAAAAGTCAATGTGTTCTCATTTTCCAAATTTTTCGGTTACGTTTTTTCGTTGATGGATAGTTTTTTCCTCGGGTTTAAAAATAGGAAGGAAGGTAACGGTAATGTACGAGGGTTAGTGGTTCGATGTTCTTGGAAGTTGTAAATTAAAAGATTCCACATTCCCATTGTTTCTCGATTTCCACGTGTGCACGCGCACGTGTGTGTTTTAATAACTACCCCGCAAAAAGAGGAAGTATAGATGAAGGAAACGACGTGTTCACATTTTATTAAAGTAGAGATGGATGGTTACAAGTTTCCAGTTTTTTTTTTAATATGTTTATGGCACCAACTTCGAAGTACCAAAGTCTTCAATTTGCGATGTAACATGTCACACTATATTTGACACTGCAGTTACACTTCTAACCGTCGGCGTGTCTCTTCATTTATTTTTAAAATTGTTGATTTTATTTTTGGAAAGTACAGACATTGTGGGAACATAGTTAGATTTTGTATGTGGAAAGGTACGTAGGAAATGGTTTTGGACATTTTGAAATTAAATATTATTGTGGGTACTAAGAAAATAACTGTTACGAACAGAGCCCATTATTCAGTTATTTAATGAATTGTGTTTGTAGGTGCCCATTGTGTGCCATATTAATCCGTGATTGTCACAGAGCAGTTTTGTTATTCACCCATGCTGGGGCCCACCCAGTGTTTTATTCAAAGGGTACTGTGATCTTTCTTGGGTAAATCAGAGAGGGCATGCTTTGACCACTCAGATCCATCCATTTGGTTTCACGGTGAATGAGTGGAGCTGTAACTCCTCTTCCTCCTCCATCCTCTTCCATCTCTCCCTTCTCCTCTTCATCCTCGTCCTCCTCCTCTTGTACGTCTTTGTGGTGTGGACAGGGACAAGTTTGCCATTTAGGTTTTTACCTTTGATGTGTTGACACATTGCATGTCAGACATTTAGCATTTACTCAGACAGGCACAGTACAGTAGGTATGGTAGTTTGGTGTTATTTTTTTTAAGTTGGGCATTTCAAATTGGTTGAGAGTTGGACTTTGTACTAGAGCTGAATTGCACACTGAATAGTATTTTCAAGAATGATTTGTATGACGGCACTGGATGTTTTTGCTGCATTACTAAATGCTGGAACCATTTTGTAGACTCTTAACATTCGTTCTTATTTCGTGTTTCAAGATTGATGTGTTAATTTCAGTTACGTGCAAGGAAATAGCGAAGACCTGTGTGTTTTTCTTTTTCAGGTTGAGAGAATCTCAACTTTCCCCTTGAACTGTGACTACAAGAAGTCACCATTTCTTTTAGACACCACGGTGAATTGAATGTAAGTTCCAGTTGAGTGTATGCATGCATTTTAGAATTGCATAGTTCTGTGGACTGTGAGAAACTCGGCTGAATGTGTGCTTTGCACGTGGTTATACAATTTTGTTCATGATCCCAGAGCACTTTCACACACAGGAAAGGCATAACATGTTCTGGCTTTGGGGAAGCATTGCTAGGGAGTTAACATTGTTTGCATAAAAAATTTGTCATTGCCTAGAAAGAATTTCTTGTGAGGAAGTGTTCCTGCTTCATGCACGTGACTTTTTTTCGTTCCAGTAATGTTTTGTATTTGTTATGATAAATGCATTAACTGGTCTCCAGTCCTTTTGCTGGAATCTGTAGGAAGACCATGGATGATAGGAATGATGATTAGATGACGGCTAGGAAGTGTTGGAGAATCCCAAAATTTTTTGTGTTCAATAAAATTTATGTTATATCCTTGTGGGAGTGGAGGGTGGTCATATAACCTGGAGGGAGGGGGAAGGGAGAGTGGTCATATTATAACCTGGAGGGAGGGGTAGGGGAGAGTGGTCATGTTATAACCTGGAGGGAGGGGGAAGGGAGAGTGGTCATGTTATAACCTGGAGGGAGGGGTAGGGGAGGGTGGTTTGAGGTGATTGGTTGGCAGGAGTGGGGAAAGCAAAATTCCCCACCTCCTGTGTCTCCAGTTTGCCATTTGACTTTCTGAGTAACATGGTGGCACATGCCAGTTCAGGGTTGATCTGCAGTGGAGGCAGTGGTACAGTAGTGCAATGGAGTCTCTGGTTTGAAAATATTTGGCTACTTAACTGCACACACTTCATATCACCAGTATTTGTCACCATTTTTGCTGATACACCGAGATCCCTTAAGCATTTTGTGTGCTGTCATTAATGATGAATGAATGATACTACACTTTTGGTATTTGAAACACAACATTTGGTAAGTGCATAGTCACTTTGTTTGCAACTTGAGGCTTACTGTGTGGATATACTTTTTCATTCAAAGCGGTGGTTCCCAAGTGTACTTGTGGATCCCTCGGGTTCCACAATCAGCTCGCAGGGGGAACTGTGGATATGTGTCTGTAAAGGTTACTTTGAAGTTTACTTATTTTTTGAATTAAAGGAATAATACTTTGCTAAAAATAAGTGAGGAACTTCTTTAATTGGTGATGTATTTCATTAGAATACGTAATTATGAAACGCCTTGTACCCATGAAAAATTGATAGTTGAATGAAGGTCAGATAATCCACTGCATTGTTGTGTATACTACCAGTATATTCATAGTTATAAAAAATTAGTTACCTGAGATACAGTTTTTAAATTTTGGATGCCTGTGACGTGGACACTGTACATGAGGAATGATGTGCAGATCCATGGGCTTCTTTCCAAAGCCAAAAGGGGTGCCCAAGTAAAAAAGTTCGGGAAAGACTTATTTGGAGTAAATGTTGTACTCTGTGGATCTAAAACTTCCACTGTTGATTTTGAATTTTTTTAAGTTATTGTGATATTGTAGAAAAACCTAATTGTATGGCTTAATATTATGAGCATAGGTATTTTGCAGTGTTGTGGTTTTACATTACTTAACAATATATACTGAGACTTCAGCTGAACATCCCCAGTCACCATTGTTTATATGAACATCACACTTTTTAGAATTGTTGTGCCTAAAAGCACTTGTTTGTGAATGTTAGGATTGATGACAAGTGAGAACTAGTTTTGTCAACATATTGAATTTCTTGCATGAACATAAGTACTTGGGATGTTTGCTGGTTGGTTGGTTGGTTAAATGATGAGGCACTTCTTGTGTGTGTGCATTAATGCCAGAAAATCATGGTGTTGAGGTCTGTACACAGATGGAGAAGGATATATTCAGTTGGGTTAAGAAGTATGTGGTCATAGGTCATTTGAGGTACTGTTCTGCCATTTTCCTTTAGGAACTAAGGAAGATCTTGAAAATTCTTTGCATGGGATCTGATTTGGTATCAGAAGTGTTTCTGCAACTGATTTTGGCAGAACAGACGTAGCACTACAATAAGCATACATACAATTTCCAAAAATCTGGGAGGCATCCTGAAATTCTAGGTGCCAGAGGGATAATAGGAGGCAAGGTGCAAACCAAGGACCCATAGATAAATGTTGGATGTTAGGGTATTTAGTTGCCTGGGCATCCTGGCAGCCGTGATATGTGCACACCTGCCTTGATTGCAACTGTACAGTAACATTCATTGTAGTTTTCAGTAATTTGAATGTTTTTTTTTTTTAAACCAGTGTGGGTAATGGTAACAACATTTATTATATTAATTGCAACTTGCAGCTGTATAAATTGCATTATAGTGTGGTTGTATATAGTGGTAGAGCTGGGTTGTTTATTTCTTCAAGTGTGCATTACTCAGCTCTTTTGCTACTGTAAACCATCTTACGAAAAGGCTGATAGGGGGAGTAGGTGGTCTGATAATGCTGATCCGCCGGTACTTGAAAATTATGTATACATACATGAATGTGTGTGTGTTTATGCATGCGCAGGTGCATCTGTCCATAAAGCTGCTCAAACAATATACAGTACCATGTACATAACACTAATGCATACACATAATACACAATTACAGTTCATTTGTTAGTGAGTGTAGATAAAAGGTGATTAAGGATACAAGTTTGTATTGGTACTCTCTTGAGTTTCACAGATCACATTGTTTACCAAAGATCGGAAGAGATTTCGTCCGTTATTTCCGAAATCTTCCTGTGAGAGGGTCTACAGTATTGATTTTTATTTTTGCAGTCCCGTGCAAGATGCCAGGACCTACCAGGGACTCTGCTCACCTCTCCTTGCGTGAAATTGAAGAACAAAATGTTACAGAGAAGGGATGCCAACATCTGGGCAACAGCCCAGGTGCCTCAAAGAGGAACCAGCTCTGTGGGAATATCGAGTTCATTGTGGAAGGGAAAGAAATCTTCAGATATCTTCCAGGCCGTGCCAAGTTCCATGGGTTACATGGAGCCTCTAGAAGATTGTGAGTAGTACTTGTTGGTTGATTCAAATGAAGTACGTAATTTTTTATTCAGTGGCGTGCAGTGGTTGGCTGTTTAGATAGTGTTTGCTAACATTTCAAAAAAATGTGGGAGGCACTAACCCGCCTACGCAGCCCCGACATGTACCAGAAAACCTGAGTCCCTGACAGAACTGCCGAAGGAACCTTAAAATTGTAGATATATTTATCATCATAATTGATAACGATATCCAGTATAAAGTTTCCCTGGAGTTGGGTTTAAGCCAGTAGATTCCAATTAGATCACAGGCTTACAGATAAACGCCAAAGCTACTTGAAGCATTGTTTATGATTTTTGTCTTGTGAAGGAAGTAAAATGCGCATGATTGTCAATCAAAACTTGCAACATAGCGGAAATTACATTTCTGGTGCAAACTGCAGTTATGTTACAAAGACTTGACATACTGCAATTATTTTGTTGTTTTCTGAAAGAAAACAGATTATCTTTCTTTTTCCCCCCCTCCTCTAGTGACAGTATTTTTCTGAAATGTTGATAAGTAGGGTACCTGTTTGGCACCTCTCGTGTCATTGACTGTGCACAGTCGCTCTTCAGCAGACTCCTTGTCAGTTTGGTTGGGATATGGTACATGGGAAGGTGGATGGGGAACGGCACAGTCTGTTACAGACAGTGTTTGCGTTTACAGCAGCATGGTCACAAAACATCGATTCAGCAGCGTCTATGTACCCACCACCCACATTGCCATTGACTCTGGACCTCGCATGGGGAGAAGACTATCAAGATTTGAGCAGCTGGTGTTCCAAACTGCAACCTGAAACGGCGGCCGACACAGAAGGTTCCAGTCGTATTGCACAAGACTATGAGTTGAACACTCCAGAAGTTGGTATGTAAACATTCAGTTTTGTTGGATGTGGGGACAGTTGCTTTAGTGGTAATTGAATTGTTTTAGAATATACAGTGGCAGAAGAAATAACATGTTGAGTGCATGTTTAATGGTCATTTAGTACATACAGTAGAATTTTGTGCGTAGAATTTATTCACAAATTTGATGTATTTTGGACTGTGCATCTTCCTGAAAACTGAAGAATAAAATCCAACTAGATGCCACTTATTATTTTTTTTATTATGCTTTTGTTAGGCCCAGCATGTTTCGGGTCGGGAGCTCACGACGATAGTGTTGGTTACCACATAGGCCGGCTGGTTCTCGAGTTACTGCTGGTTGGAAGTTAAGTGCAGGCAGGATGGATGAGTGTCTGGACCAAAGGCTGTAACATGACTCATCGTGAGCCCCTTATGATGGGCATAATGGTGCCCGAAACATGTTGAGCCTAACATAAGCATAATAAAGTAATAAGTGGCATCTAGTTGGATTTTATTCTTCAGTTACCAATTTATTCACATAATTAAGCTCCTGTTGGGCCAGATGTTTAAACCTTTAGTAATTCAATGTTAATAAAAATCCAACCAGATGCAACAGTATGCAGACATTTATTTACTGCAAAGTCACCCTATATGTTTAGGGTGTTACAGCACCCATCATCAGGAGTATTAAAAATTGTAACCGCAACCTCAGGTATAGGTCATAGTTCATTCCAGTTTATCCTTGTATTTTACAGTATGACCTGTACCGGAGGCTGCGGTTACAGTTTTTAGTACTCCTGATGATGGGTGCTGTGACACCCAAAACATGTAGAGTGACTGCAGTAAATAAATATCTGCATACTTTTGCATCTGGTTGGATTTTTATTAACACTGAATTACGATTCACGGAACCATGAGCTTAAAACTCCAGTAATAACTTTAAGTATGTCTTGTGTGTTCAGTTTGATTTAATTAAGTAACTTGCCCAATTTAGGGGTATTTTTATGAATACTTACCTGGCTGAACAGATTTTTATGTTTTATTATGTTAGCTGTCCAAACTGTACTTTTGGGACCACTGCTCATATACCAGAAATTTTGTTGAGTAGTTGGCAAAACAAAGTTACATGCCTACACATGAGTTAGAGAACATACAAAAACTGGAAAAATAAAACGTTTGGTATCTTTAATAATGCTACCTGCTGTGGGCTTTGGCATATTTGTGAATTTATGCCCTTGGCTGCACATGGCCATTGCAACAGTACAATGATGATGGGTGTTGGGTCTGCAGTAGCACTGTTAAAGGTTACTGGCCCACTTCCTGCTTATATCTGCATAATACAGGGGTAGTCTCTCTTGTGTTATAACTTCTGCAGTAGGAGCTAAAGTTTTCTCTTGTGTTTGTAGCCATTAAAATTAAATATCTACTATGCCATTATTAACTGTTGGAGGATTGGTTCCTGAAACTCTTTGACTATAGAGTGACTAGCCGCAGTTTCACAAGATGAGATTTTAGTGTTTTTGTAGTGTTGCTTATGATTTGATACCCTTGTGCAAGGTTCATAGAAAGGCATGGAAGGTGAACAGTCTTGCTGAGGTGCAATTTCGTGCAGTTTCCCTTTATATTCAGAACCTGGGTGGTTTATGGATTCTTCTGGGGCTCAGGAACCCAAGGAAACATCCCCTTTGCAGTTTTCTCTGACGTTCATTTGGACCGTAAGTCATGAAAAGCTCGGTCTTTTGTCATAAATTTAACCAAGGTGAAAGCATGATATTGTGAGACCTGTGACAAAGTTATTCCCACTGTGCCTTTACAAGGAAGCAGTTTCATCAGATGTGTTGTCAAGTAGCCATATGTCTGTTGTAACTTCTCCGTCTTGTCTTCGAATAATCTGGCATCATCTCTGTTAATGGTGATTTAACAGTCACATCATCCGGTAACCGGGTTTGGTCTGTGTTATTGATAGCTTAAATGGTGCTGTCCCCTAGCCAGGCTTCATATGTGTGAATGGAACTTGGTACTCATGATCAGGGGTGTGAAAACCATCGGTGCCATGTAATGGTGACCATTTTGTGTGCTGGCACAAAATGTCTGTTGTCAGCATGGAAGTTAATTGGCCTTATGTTACCCCCTTGGTGTGTAGAATTTTGTAGTTGCTTCTGGAGTTCTGGAAACTGTGTGTGTGCGCACGCACAACTGGCTGATGCTGTAGTTAACCCAAGGTGACCCCCCCTTAAAAAAAAAATAGATGAGGTGCTGTGCTGGAGTGGATTTAGGGCGTAGAATAGGGTTCATCTGTTGGGGTGAAGTTCCATGCTGTGATATGAAAGTTGGTGGACCAAGAGCCCCCCCCCCCAATGCAAGTGCAGTAATTTTACAGATGTGTCGATAGTGCTAATGGCATGGTAAACTGCACTGTACTTCTCTGCTGCAGGTTGTTTAAATAGGAATAGTAAAAGGAGCACATGATGAAGCGATGGTGCACTGCAAGGAAGTGTGTCAACACTTACCAGATGACATTTCTTTATTTTGGTGTAACTGTAAGAGCGTTGTTGAATTTTTTAATGTGGGTTTTATTACCAGCCGAATACACTAAAGCAATTAAACCTGAGGTTGATATTTGTTGTTGTTTGCAGGTATTAAGCATGACTTTAACTTCACTGCATCTTGTAACGTGTTGAAAGAGAACAATACATCGCAATATTTGTCAGAGGGATGGGACACTTCACCCTTACTACCATCACCACCACTATACGTACCTCAGCAGTCCTCACTTAAAGAACCCTGGACAAAGACAGACAGCGACGATACACGATCTGCAACAGCAACCGAATTTTTTGTTGATGATGATTGTGTACTACCTGTAAGTCATGAAGAAGAGATAGTGACTTCTCATAATATGGAAGGATTGAATCTTGAATTTGTGCAAAGCAAAGAATATGACAGTATGAACAAATCTGTAAATATGTATGCGTTGGGACTTCCAAATGCAGATAAAAGCATGGACATCGGTAATTACAGATCAGCACGAAAAGACCACCTTGTGGGTATAGAAACTGAGACTGATAATTGTACTGACATTAAAATATTGAATCGTGTTGCAAACACTGACAAAGGTGTGAGTCTTGGTTCCCTGTTGGGGTCTGATTTCTTTGCCAGAAGAGAGGGTAATGATCCAGAACATAAAGATCAGTTGCAAGCCGAAGAGAACCTTGACTTGAAAAATGTGCTGTCTGCTAACAGTTTTCATAGCGGTAGTAATGATGAGCTGAAAAGTGTGGATGAAACCTGGGGATGCGACACAGTTGTGAGCAAGGTGACAGACACAGTGCTTTCTGGAAAGTGCGAGATAATCAGACCTGTGAGGCCTAATACATATATGATGCAAACTTTGGGGTGTGAGGAAGATGCTGGGAAAGCTGCCTCTGTTGATGGGTGCACAAATGCTGCAGAATTGACACAACAGAAGGAGACAACAACTAGTTTATTTGGAACAGACTTACCGGCTCAAGTACGGCAACAGTCACTACCAGTGAACAGCGCACTAACTGGAACTGCTGCACGTGTAGAGATCTCGGCAAAGACCTTGGGAGGCGCAAGTTTGGAGCCCCTTGTGGCGGGTACACATGCAAATGAAGACGTGCGAGGTGGAAATTTGGGACCTGGAAATTTGGGAATGCAACCACAGATGGCATTAAAGGAGGAGAGTGCAACAGAGAAGAACATGAAGCTTAATCTCTCGACAGTGTGGGAGGGCACTGATGATAGCAACATCGGTATCAGCACACCTGATGTCATGGAATTCTTGTTGAAGCAAAATGGGAACTTCGACCTAATAGGCTACGTTTTCAGCAATGTAAGTTCTCTGACCAGTTATTTTTATTGTTAGGTGTGTCTCGTCCATGATGCCCCTGTTTGTACCATTAATGTAACACTGGATAGACATTACTCATGTTTGGTCTATGCGATATATTCATAGTTAACACCAGAGTGGTGTGAAAGCTGCAGCATTTTGTTTTATGTGGGTTAACCTTTAGCCACTGCACGTCCTTTGTATATGGGACGCAAGTTCCACTGCCACCAGAAGACCACATTATGTATATTCATTCAACAAATATACCTAATTTAATTTTTTCAGATATGACCCAATCTGTTTTTTTTAACCACAAAATTCAAGTATTTAATAATATCTTTTATTGGTTCATAAAATATTCTTGTTTTACATAAAGAATGCACTGAAATTTAAATGTCCAGCAGTGCCACTGGTGGATTAGTGGGTGAAATTTCCCAATCACCACTTTCTTCCACAGTCTCCCTTTTTTAATTTTGTGTTAGCTTGTTCTTGTTGATGACTCGGCACGTCTGTTGTGGGTTATCTCTTAGTCATTTTAATTTGTATGTTTATTTCAGTGCTTTCATTCTGTGTACATGACAAAACCTTTGTAGTTTTTTCTCCTAAATCAGAGTATCATATTTAAAAAAAAAAAAAAAGGTCATCCATTAACTGGATTTTGCTTTTGCTTGTAAGATTTCATGCTTTTGAGTTCTGTGTCATTAGCATTGTTATTGTATGATACTTCTCTTTTGCTTGGGTTGCCTATTTTATTTTGTGACAAGACGTCTGCAAGCTACCAAAGTCATAGATTTACATTTTGCTTGCTCTGATGTTTGGCATTATTGCTCTTTGTACAGGGCACAGAGTTTGTCAGGTAAAATGCCAACTCACTGATAAGTAAAGATTAAAATTGGATCTTATCAGTAGATCTTGATTACTGCAGCAGTTGCTTGTTGCAAACTACTGATAAAATTGTAGCCACTGAATGCAGAAAAAAAAATGTCCCCTCTTGGTATGACTGATGGATGTCTTGTCTCATGTACAAACAGTTGTTGTTGCATGTTGCAGTGTATGGGCATGAGGAACTTGGCTCATATACAAATTTGTTTTGAACTATAAATCCGTCTTGCCCACATGGAAAAGGAGTAGAAGAAAATTGGGGAAGTGTAATCTGTAAATCTAAAGAAGGGACTCTAAATGATGGGGGTAAATTGTTTGTATTTAAAGTATTTTTGGGAGTAAAGATGTGAACCACACTCAGAAACTCCACATTACTATAGTTTTCATTAATGGTGTTAGCTCCATACCACAGTGGTAATGCCAAGATGTGTGTTTTGTGATAAGGTCCACAGTAGGAAGCAGAATGGATGGGCAGTGGAAATAACAGTTATTATTATTATTTAATTCTATTTTATTTTTCATTTTCATTTTCATACTGCAGATCATAATGGACATGCCACGAAAGAGATCATAATAATAGTAGTAGTACAATAAATTTAAAGGATGTAACCTGTATACTTAAGTAAAAACAACATGGAATACAAATCAAATGCAGCATACAGACATAAAGTACAAACAATTACAATGTAGAAAACATTGACACACTTCTTACAGGCGAAAGATCGATATTTATAAGTGCTTCCACAGAATAAAAACTTGTGTTCAAGTAAAAAAGTTAATAATTATTTTTCTGAATTTCATTATACATGTAACACATCTTGATTTTTGTGAGAAATTTTTTATAAATAGGGGCACTATTGTCAGCAAATAAATCTTTTCCAATAATTTGGTGTTACAACCTGTAATAAATAAATCGTTATTTAATTCCTTGTATCACATGAATGAAACATAGGATTAGTTCTGAGTCTACTTAAATACCTCTAGTGTATAGAATTTCATAATTTCATTATATATATATATATACACACACACACACACACAC
>Ga0131853_10015104_pt1 | contig 14127 bp, 1 predicted proteins | sample TergutLab28metaG_FD_92764 | JGI IMG/M metagenome (GOLD analysis project Ga0131853, IMG submission 92764) | Labiotermes labralis P1 segment gut microbial communities from Petit-Saut dam, French Guiana - Lab288 P1 (version 2) (version 2) | ecosystem: Host-associated > Arthropoda: Insects >... | reverse complement strand
GATCATGGCTTCCCCGCCCAATTTTAAAATTTCTCCAGAAATACCATCTGGCCCTACTGATTTGTTTTTTCCAATTGCTCTTACCCTTTTCCTTATGATTTTAGTATCAATTGTGAAGAGTAATATGTTTAATGTTAAAAAATTCCAACCAGATCCAACAGTATGCAGATATTTATTTACTGCAAAGTCACTCTACACGTTTCACTCTACTTCCCTCCAACGTGGCCCGATCGGGCCACGTTGGAGGGAAGTAGCTGTACCGATATTATGACCTGTACCGGAGGCTGCGGTTACAGTTTTTAGTACCCCTGATGATGGGTGCTGTGACACCCGAAACATGTAGAGTCACTTTACAGTAAATAAATATCTGCATACTGTTGCATCTGGTTGGATTTTTATTAAAATTGAATTAAGATGCACGGAACCATGAGCTTAAAATTTAATAATTTTTTTGTTGAGTCACGACTACATACTTTCAGGATCGTGCCTGCTAACATTATATTTCCTACCGTATATATCCCTTACATTCATATTAAATTCAATACAGTCACAATTTAGTTATCATAAGTCCTATTCTTTTTTGGGCGCGTTCGCAAAACTGCCAAATGCGACTATTCTTCATGTCTGTCTGTCGTATGGTCCACATAAAAGAACTCAGCTCCCACTGGACGGATTTGTATGAAATTTGATATTTGAGTATTTTTAGAAAATCCGTTGAGAAAATTCAATTTTCATTAAAATCTGACAAGTATAACGACAACTGTACATGAAGAAAAATATGCATTTATTCATAACTCGTTCAATTCTTCTTAGAACAAGAAAAGTTTCAGAAAAAAGTTGTGGAGAAAGTCAAAACACAAATTTCATATTCAATAATTATTTTGAAAATCGTGCCTTTTATTTAATGTGGAATACTTTTGTACAGGCGGGCAGGTCACAGATGACTATACGGAGCACGTGCCATTCCTGCGGAATATCTAAGGCTACAAATACACTCCCAGATTATGGAATGTTTATTGCTTGTCCACTGCCACAATGGTTGCACTAACGCTCCTCATTGTTACGTGATGTGTACATTGCCTGTCTTGTTATTTTCTTTAGCCTGCAATTTTCTGTGTTAGTTGTCAAAACTTGACTTACTTACTTACTTACTTACTTACTTACTTACTTACTCAATGGTGTAGATTCCTTCTTGAGAAGCTAACTGGTTTACAGCTAGTCAAGAATTTCCCCGCATTTCACGGAACCCGAAGGTTCATTACCGCACTCACAAGCGTCCGCCACCTGTCCCTATCCTGGGCCCGCCCAATCCAGTCCATATACCCACATCCCACGTCCTAGAGATCCATCCTAATATTATCCACCCACCTACGCCTAGGTCTCCTCATTGGTCTCCTTCCCTCCTTTTTCCCCAGCAAGATCCTATACACCCCCTCTCCTCATCCATACGCGCCACATGCCCAACCCATCTCATTCTTCTCGATTTTATCACCCGCACAATATTGGATGAGGAGTACAAATAATTTAGCTCCTCGTTATGCAATCTTCTCCATTCCACGGTTACTTCGTCCCTCCTAGGTCCAAATATTCTCCTCAACACTTCAAATTTGACACTTGATCTAATAATTATCTGCTAAGCTCACCTGTTTCTTTTTTTGTGTTTATTTTAGACAGACTGAAAATTATCCTGTTTTGACGTATTTGAAGTGCAGTGTCATCATATAATGGCTGTTATACTGTATATTTGTTGCGACTGAAAGAAAGAACATTTTCCAAGCACAGGCAAGCATGGAGGCCTATTACCGAAGGACCAAATGTCACAACTACAACACTGAGCCATATCATGAATATTTCTCGCCCAAAAAAGGTAATGCAAAAATATGGCGATTCGTATAGATTAAATGCACTGCACGAGGTTAGGCCTGTTTTCAAAAATATGAGACGTTGCCAATTACAAATTTTCAAATAGGGGTTAAGTGTTGATATCGAATATTTATCTTGGAGTAAATAGTTCTTTTCCATGTCGAATTTAAGAATATAATTTAGAATATATGGGGTGAAGTTTGGGTGCATTGATGAGAGCTACAGTAACCAAATGTGTCAGGTAGTAAGTATTTTTATCGTGGTCCGGAATACAGCTTCACATATGCCCGTTACAATTAGTGCTGACGAATAAATGCTATCAACCGTTCTGTTTCCGCATTATTCATTTTTTTGTGGCGCTTCGATCCGATTCCGGGTCCTGGCCTCCTTTTTCGGGGCTTCGCAATCACACTCATTGGACACGCCAAACTCAGTTGGACTCATCTGGACGGGTGATCAACCCGACGCAGAGATCTCTACTTGACAACACACAACACTCACAAGAGACAAACATTTATTCCCCCACCAGGATTCAAATCCACAATCCCAGCAAACTAATGGCTGCATACCCATGCCTTAGACCGCGCGGCCACTGGGATCGACAGTTAATTATTCTAGCTTAATTAATTTGACCCAACAAATATTTTCTCTGTTTTACTCAAACACTTTAGTTTTATCTGAAGAAAGGAAAATATAATTTCTTTGCCAACTATAAAGAATGACGACACACCGTTGACTATATATTTTCTGGAACTTACCTAATCGACATCCTGTACAGATACAATATTTACAAATTCTTCGTCATGACTACTGGGCTGTAATCTGTAATTACTGGCATTATCTCCTGTACGACACTTTAATGGAATGTTTTAAATTAGTTATGGGATTATAAATAGATAATTAAATTAATTTATGATCCCTTTAGAAATATTCTTCACTACAAAATGTTCATTTTTATATATAAATCTAATTTGAATTTTATCTATTCTTTTTTCACTTAGATTAAAATTAATATTGGTGTATATTCGTATTATCTAAATTTCAATAAGGAAGTGTCATGATAAAGGTCACTGATTAAATCAAAGCGCAAAATTGAATAAAAAATGTAGATGGAGAAAGGGAAATGAGGTTGGCAGAATGTTAATGTAATTGAAATGCTTCTGAATAGACTTTGGTGGGGACGTTAGCGGTGACAGTGATGGATCCTGATGTTTCATACAAAGAAAATTCTCGAAAACTTTATCTACACAATAAATAGCGCGCAAATTATGTTTAGTTATTGAAGCAGTATGCTCGGACATTTATAACAACAGACTTCACTACATTATTCAGTTTGTAGACGTATTTTGTTGAGGATGGAGATCAGTAGTGAGAAATGACGAAGTACTCTATAGAGTCAAGGAAGTGAGGTATATCCTACAGATAATAAAGAGAAGCAAGATAACTCAGTCGCTCATACCTTGCCTAGAAACTGTTTTCAAAAACACGTTACTGAACAAGAGACAAAATTAAGAATATGAGTGACTGGAAGATGGCGAATAAGATGTAAGCAGCTACTGGATGACCTTAAAAAAAACATAAGTATAATGGAAATTAAAACTGGAAACACTAGATAGCGCTCTGTGGATAATCCTTTTGTGAAGAGGCTGTGTGCCTGTCGCGGACAGGCTGCGGAATGAATGAACGATGACAGGAAATTTTGTTTTATTTTAATGAATATGTTATTCTATACAGAGACAAACTGCCATGCGTTCTGTGTAATATTCTTGTAATAACACTTTTTAAATTGCATTTTGCTGCCTTTACTATTACATGTTGAAGAGTTACTTAACCAGAAGTTCTTAGTTTGATTATTTATTAGACTTCGCAGTTATTCAGTCATTGTCAATATCTGAAAGCATTTTGAGACCTTCATAATACAAATTAAACCGTACGAATTAATTCCTATGAAGACACCTGATATTGACGTTCAGTTGACTGTGCATCGTGATAAATTCTTATAATAAAACCAAATAGATGTATTAATTTCTTAAATTTATTTTGGAATAAAACTCTGCATGTTTCGGACAGTTCCTCTGTCCATCATCAGTAGTTTTTCACTGTACACATGGCAATGGTATGTGTACAGTGAAAAACTCCTGATGATGGACAGACGAACTGTCCGAAACATGTAGAATTTTATTACAAAACAATTTAGAGAAAGTAGTGTATCTGGTTGGTTTTATTATAAGAAGACACCCGATATTTATAAACAGAATGAAATTTGCAGTAGGTTAGCAGTGATCTAAACCTTAACATGAACATAACATATGGCAGTAGACTATGCGAGAAGATAGATATGAAACTTTTGTTTCTACTGGATGCGGAATTTTAGTTCGGAAATTATTCAATGTTGTATGAAATATCTCTCTTTAATTATTTAACCAAATTTCATATAATACGAATTATGTTGGAATGTCGTAGGTTTTCAATCTTTGTCGATATATCTGAAACACAAAATGGAATATATTGCGTACATTGTATTAACTCAGGGTGACAACAAATAATTTGAAAGATCTAATCACATACACCTATTGGCATTACAAGATCAGTTGGAGTAGTGTTTTATTAGTGCACTGAGAACAAACCTGGTGAATGACTGTGCTAGTTAAGAAGTGGTAAAAAAGTATATGACACATTAGCTTGTAGGAAATCTGAGAACAGCGCTTTTCTGACCTATTACGCAGTGAGTAGTGGTAATTTCTTACCGTCGTTTCGGGGACAGAAATTACCACTACTCTCTGCGTAATAACCCAAAAGAGCGCAGTTCTCAGCTACTTCGCGGTGGAAGCCTGAAGTCGTGCATTGTAGGAAAACGTTCAGTATTATAAAAAAGGAATATTATGAATGAGCTAAGTATTTTTTAAAAGTCATATTAAAATGGCAAAATAGAGTTCCGATAAGAATAACTGTAAAAATGGATAGTAAAACATAAGTGTAAAATTAGAGACATTAATTTAGAACACAAAGAATGAAAACTGCAAAAGTGTTACTTATTACGTTTAATTTTGGAATTAAATTAAAGCCTACCTAATTGGGATGCAACTAAACAAATAGACATTTAAAGCAAAGAGCCCTACAAAATTCACCTAGTGTTACCAACATAAAATCAAAACATTTCTCTTGTATTGAAAAGAAAATGACCTCATTACCATCCAAAAAACTTGCTTACAGATTACATTCGGTTCCAGAGCAATTCGTTTCATAATGTTAAAAACAGCTTCTTGTTTTGCGCCATATCTTTAAAAACAGCTTCTTGTTTTGCGCCATATCTTTAAAAATTCTGACATTGTTCGTCTTGTGGAACTTCGAAGTCTTTCTCTAATAAGAAAGTCTCATAAAAACTGTCACCTTTTCTAGAAAACAGAAGTGACCCTTTCATCAGGTATAAACAAAAAGGAAAAGGGGATTTTGACACAAGCGCAAAAGAATAACAAGCCAAACTCGTTATTACGAAGTACGTTTCAGTTCAGATGAGAAATTATAAGGTTGTTTTCTATTTGCAGAAGTTCCTGCGCATGTGTGCCATTTAGTTTTCTCTCCGTCCCCCCTCGTTACGTTCCCCATGCCTTTCTTCCGTAAGTTGGCGCCACGACGCACCGGGCTGTATGTCGTCGGGACGGCGTGAAGTACGACCACCGATTCACTGTGGCGTTCATCGTACCGACAGTCACACGTCGGACTACGCTTCGCTCGGTCGCACGACTGCTTAGTCTGTCGTCCAGAACAGCGAAACTGTCCTGAGACTTAGACAACTTTCCACATCCAGCAAACTTAAATTTCCCTTTACCGCGATAACTCACAATTGTCTGTCACTCGCCGTTCTTTATCCATTTATTGTCCAGGTCCAAATTCGAACGTGTGTCTTTCTCTTCCCGAGCTCTGTACAAGACTTTTTCACCGCTTGCTTCAGTGTCTTTCACATTGACCTAACAGCACGAGATTCAAGGTCAGTGTCAGAGTGAAAATGACTTCAGTGCAGTTAGGTATGTCTCGTTACATCCGGTGCAAGTATGGCTGCAATAACGTCATAATTGCAATGAGGTCTGGTGAAAAGTTCTATCTGTGTTGACTTCTCTTTATAGTTTATTTATCTCTTTCGAAATTCTGTACGAAGTACACGAATAATTATAGATAAACACTCTTGCACAGACAGTAATATGTTTGCCAGAATAAAGTAAGTGAATTACTCGTCTTATATCGCGTGCAAGGCAGTGGAAGTGTTTTTTTTTTAAAATTATTTGAATATACTTCAAGATTTATTCCCATAATATCTGTTCCATGAAAAATATCTAACGTCATTATGACTCGCTCAAAAGTGACGAACTTCAAAAGCATCCTGCGGCTGATCTCTATATGCGCCGTCCTCATAACAGGTAAGTGCCTGCTTCTTCTCATATTAGTGGATTTCAAATGGTACTTTCGTTCTGGGCAAAAAATTTGTAGCTAAACATTTTGATCCAAAATTTCCAAAACACTCCACTTAACTTCTTTCTTATTAAATTAGTAATTACTACTTTCAGCTTCCAAAATATAACAGTTTAGATAAGCATTCTTGATATCTGAAAACAGAAATACCTAGGGCTTTCCAGGACTAAATTATACATAATTTCATATCCCGAAAAGAATGCAATTACATTAAAATTTCTTTTATCTTCACACATTCAGACCCACAAATAAATCTTATGTTATCCCTTTATTTTATTAATATTTCGTCACAAAATATCGGTAAAGTCAATATTGGAATTTAATTATAGATTACAAGTAGGTCTATAGTGCTTCCAGTTTTTATCATATACATACCAATTCTCATATGCGACAAAGTTGTCAATTTTATTTCAGGTGGAAATATTGGCGTTTGTTTCAGATGTGTATTACACACATTACACATGCACAGGCAGCAGAATTAGTGTTTTCGTTTAATACTTTTCTTATACGCACATGAAGAAGTAGCTTACTTTTTCTTATGTTTTTGAACAATAAACACCAGTTTCCAGTGCGATGGAAAATCTTTTGGATGTTAGACCACAAACGTTTACAAGAGTTGTACTCGAAATTTAATTACGACAAGGAAAGGTAGATAGCTCTTGCATCTTGCCTTAAATATCTCAGGTCTCTTTAAATTGATTTTCTCTTAAAAATGATTTAATCTGTTTAAATTAATTGAACGTCACTTTACACTGTAAGAGATTTCGTAAAAGTAAACCTGCTTCAAGTTCACATGTAAGAACCTGCAGCTAGAATAAGAAAAAATTTGCGAGGTGTGAGGTTTCTCGGAATGACATGGATGAGGATTCAAATTTTTTAGATGGCTATGTATTTGAGTGTTTACCGACGTTTCGAAATAACACACTGCTTCATCTTCTTTCACAAAAGTCTAATTTAATATTTTTAGTCTGTTACATCCTTGAAGGTGGAGATGATAGCAGCAAAACTCTTCGACACACCACAAAACACTTTCCCAAAAATTACAATCCAGGCGGCTTGACTTCGTATCGGACTATAATTGTAAGAATCTAACGTCGACGGAAATATTGAATCAGTGCCAAATAATTGGTTTCATAGGTTGTGATTCGGATAGACGCTGGGTAGAAATGGCAAGGAGATGGAATCTAACACAAACACTGACTTACTGACTTTCAGTTTCAGAGATCTTCAGACTGAAATTTATAATTTAAATGTGTATGAATGTCTAACATTTGGCGCACATCCCGTGCTTTATTAAACTATATATATTAGATTTGTCCTTGATCTGGAGTTTCTTCTTCCTGTACAAAGGTCTAAAGACTGGCAATAGAAAGTTATTTCTGGAGTTTTTCTTTGGTTTATACAATATAACTACAATAATCAAACACACATATGAAGTTTTGGAGCAAAACGTTTTATTTTGATAATTGTTATGAACGTAAATAAGCAATTTAAAATGGGTTGTTATTATGCCGTCTCTTTACCACTGGGTGTAAATTTTGTTGATTATTTTCACGATAAAATTCTATTATTTAGACGCAGACAGACAATACTGCGCCTATAATATCATCCGTAGGTCCATCCTGTGTAGGCACAACATTCCCGTCTGTCTACCAAGTAGGCCTACATGACAATTCAATTCTCCATCCTCAGGCTCTTAAGAAGTTACCCCACTTGAAAATTTTGGCCTCTGAAAATGGCGGCAGTAATCTTCACGAAAACTCCGGTAGATATTTACAACATAAGGCGTCGTGTCGAAGATGATTTAAATCTTTATAAACATCACTATAATAACCTCCAATGTCGCATACCAACGTGGGTAGTATCGGTTTTATAAGATCCTACCCCGCCAAAAGGGCTCAAAGAGTACGTAACTTGTAACTGGCATGTACAAAATTCGAATCTCAATAAGGTCGATGAACATCATGACTACGATTTTAAGTTATTTGTTTTCAATCTTGCTTAAAGTTAATATAAATGACATACATCACGCAGCCAACACTTTATCCCACCTCACTTTCCATTCCACATTCATTAATTATCTGAGCATTCGACGACAGAACTTGAGTTACTTACAGCTGTATTAGATAAACTGCACAAAACTAAACAATACCAAGAACTTACAACGTTCATGAATCCCTTATTTCATTACTATTTGACGTATAAAGAAAGGAAACGAGAAAATATTTTACTTACTATTATTCCATTTTCTTATTTATGTTGACACGTAAAAAATTGCACATTTTGTTTCTCTGTGTATCTACATCCGCTGTCCCATCTAACAAGTTTTATTTCCGTAACAATGCATTTCGTTTCAGATATATCAGAGCCCAAGGTACTGAACGTTTAGCAAGACTAAATTTGTGTTCTGTTATCTCATAGCCAAAACCCATGCAATTTATGTAACAGCATTTCGACTACAGAGAGGAAACAAGGCGAAAGTTACTTCGTATCGTGTAGCCCCAGAACATAAATACATTTAAACCCAAGGAACGCACAGCGGAATGGTGCAGACGGCATTGTGCATGAAACAAATTTTCGTGACACCAGTAAACAAATTCATTGCAGCAAATCCTCAAACGAATGGGAAAGTGCCTTTTTTGGAATCGCATATAATGTCCAGTTTCAAATGGTAACCAGACTCTAAAGAATTGCCACCAGCGGAAAATGTGTTGGGTTTCGGAAAACTCTCAATTTTTCCAGGGTAAACACTTTTCTCAAAATAACGATATAAGTGGATAATATGTATGTGTGTGTGTATAAGGTATAAAAACATAAATTTATCCCAGAAGAATCAGCCATTTTTCACAGTGTCTTAGTCGTCCAAGTAATGTGATATGACACACGAAAAATGAATATCTAATTTATAAATCAGCCAAATTCCGATTACTCGTAAATAAAACAAAATACTTATTACAGCTTCAAATATTATTTTAGTATTAATATCCCTAATAATTTTGGGGATCGCGGTGCCACAGTGGTTAAGGTGCTGTGCTACAAATCGGAAGATGGCTGGTTCGATCCCATATGGTGTCATTTGAATTTTTCATTGACATAATTCTTCCGATCGCACTAGAGCCGTGGGGTCAACTCTTACTCAGAAATGAGTACCAGGAGCATTTCCTGGCGGTAAAGGCGGCCGTTTCGTAAGGCTGACAACCTTACCACCATCCTGTGCCGTTGTCATGTATTCTAGGAACCTTAACTTCCTGGAATCTTCTGGGCCACTCCAGGCCTGTAATGGGATTGATTTACGTTTTACTCCTAATAATTTTATATAGAAACGAGATATCTTTCAATGGTAATGGCATTGTAACGTACGTGTCCCTTCTTTGATACGCAATCAGCCTGAAGAAAGATTTAAAAAAACGGTCGAAACATGTCACTTTTAATTATTTAAACTGATAATTAAAGTTGTGTATAGACTCTGTTTACTAGTGTTTTATTTATCGGTGTGTTATAACACAGCGGAGATCCCTTGCTTAAATATTTTTATTTTCTGCTTTACATTAGTTCTTGCATTCCCCTATGAAAAATTTTTTTCTTTTCTATGAACAGAATCTAATATGAACAACAGGAAATTAGGTAATATGTCTCATTTATGTATGAAGCATGTTTATTGCGCGTGCAGCGCGTATTTGCGTAAAGGTTGTAATAATTATTTTAAGATGCTATTAAATTTTCCCTGGATTCATATTCGAACAATGTATTTTTAAAAGATGCAAATCCTACAAGTTTATCCTAAGGCGTAAAACATATTTTGAGCTTCTGTATAGTTAAGTGGGTGATACAAGCTTCACTCTTAACATTTGTATTAAAAACTGAATTAAACTGCGTATTAGAAACATATAGAATAAACACACAGACTGCCCAAATCTTCCGTATTTTGTCAAATTATCGTGTCACTACGATGCGTTGGTCGCATTTCCAGCGCATTCTCAAGTACCTGTCAAAAGTCAGGAAATCATGCGAAAGAGTAATATCATACACTGCATTAAGTAATAAACTGTGCAATGCCAAAACTTCATATAGTGTTCCAAAAATACTATGTGGTATTTTTAGAGAAAATAGAAGACTGCACTCTAACACAAACAGAAGAGAGAAAACAGAGACCACACCTGCAGGCTATGAAAGCCCACTATAAACATAAACTTGTATGTAATATGAAGTTTATAGAAATACTGGCCATGCATATTTGTATATATATATATATTCCCAAATAGGCATGATTATACTATGTATAATCATCCACTCTTGCAGCATATACTCGTATTATCGCATAGTTACACATTAAAGGAGATGAGAGGAAATTTAGCAATGTAGTAAGATATTAAAATCATTTCAAAATATAAATAGATATAATTACTGCAAATGTGAAATGTTGAAAGATTCTCTGGATATTTCTGTGTGTGTGTATGTGTACACATACATACAGACAGATAGACAGACATAAATATATATAAATACATACAATCATGCATGCATACATACTCGTGCATTGACACATACAGACATACATACATGCATACATACATACATACATACATACATGCATGCATACATACATACATACATACATACATACATACATACATACATACATACATACATACATATATACTTATATACATAGATACATACATACATACATATATACATTTCAGAAGATCGGAGACACCGACGGTAATTCGCTTGGTGCATAAGGTTGCCCTAAACGTTTCTACACCTGCAGTTAACAGGACACTGGTAGAGTGATAACATGACTACAGTGACGATAAAGGAACAGTTTGATATTAATAATGGAAAAATGAGAGCTTACGTGTGTCTGGAATTTGGTCTCGTAAGTTCTACGACCCAATCGGTATGGAAAAACAGAACCAAAATTATTAATGTGTTTTAACAGAACAGATCGATAATACAACGCTTTTGAAAGCCTGAACGTAGTGACGTCAATGAGACCCTGTTAAAGTGGTTTAAGCAAGAGAGAAGTGACGATGTCCCAGTAAACAGTCCACTTCTCATGATAATATCTGTTCATCCTCAATTTTAATTTCATGTTAATATGTTTCTTAGCCTAGGCTTGTATGGAAATATAAAATTAAACCAGAATAATTTTTATTTCCTCTCAATGTTAGTTTAAATTTAACTTTAAAATATATCATAGCGTGAACATTCTAGTTCTCTGACTACAAGTCTCTATTTTGTCTCAAAATATTTCCTTCGCCTATAACACACCTCCCTTAGAGCGACACTCTTTTATAAGGCACCATTTATTATGTCCGTCTCATAACATCATAATCGAGTTCGACTGTATAAGGAATAGAATTTTAAAAGTATTTCGAATACACGTGTAAGTCTGGCATCTCACATTTCTTTATTTAGTATATCTATTATATGTCACTAAATTTTTTTGAAAGCAAAAGATATTAATTGTTGACACAATCGCCGTGAGAACTTCCACAGCTGGGAAAATAGTGGCCGAATATGTGGCAAAATCTGCGGCGTACAATTTGCACCAGCTGTTTGGGCGCCCAAACATTTTTCATGAACTGAATGCCTACGGACTGTAGACAGCAATCGATCCAGTGCTGGCAGATAACGGACCCTGTCATCGAAATCAACACGTCTTACGACTAGTCGATATTAACGTGTCCAGAAAAGACAGATGTTTCTCTTGGTCCAAACAATGGCTATAGTAATTTGTAAATGTCTCTCTCAGCACTTTATATATTTCTGAATATTTGCTTTTTACTAAGAACCAGCCAAATACTGACTTATGTCATCTTACTGAATTGTTTTCTTGGTTTAATAAGATTACAATTGAAGATTGAGAAGAAAAGGGGAAGTGTTACTGTCTATAGTTATTCATAATTCAAATAAAAGTGACCAAGTCTTCACATATCGTAATTTCCAGTACCATATGCCTAATCACAAATACCAGAATGTTGCTATGAAATGCTAAATATTATTATAGTATCTTTTCTTCTTATGTGTAACATGCCTACTGGTGAGTCGGGAACGGCAGTCAACGCATTAGAGAAAGTGCATCATGACAGACTTTGAACCGTCACCTTACCTAATACAAATACCTCTGCGGGCGCTTTGAGCACGAAGAATTTGATATGCTACAAACACCAGCAACAGACAAGTAGTATTTATGAACACGGCAGAGTACCTCAGAAACCTTATAAAAGAAGAGCATATTGTGACCTTCTTTGGAGCTATTGGCACTTCAAAGAAAAACCCGAATCTTAGGTTTAGGTTCACTTAAAAGCCGAAAAATGTTCGTAAATGTGGAAAAATTAACAAAAAAAAATTCTAATAAAATATTCAAAAATACTACTACAGTTTCACTACATTCCTCCTCCTCCTCAGAACGGGTTGGTAAAAGTGTTTCCTCTTCTCTATTTAAGAGCTGTATTTTGAATTAAATTTATGTTGTGTTCATGCCATTTGACTTTATTATAAGTTAAAATTGATATTAAGCTTCTCGTAGGAGAGAACGCTGTTAAAATTTCACGTATTATGGATTTAGGATGGTATTCCTATTAAGCACATTTCCATAAATTTCCTACAGGATCATAGAATATCTGATTCAGAATTTTCTATAAAAAGATTAAAGGCTTGCACTTTCGGAGTTAGCATCAACCGCATCATGTTGGATTACTGGAGTGATTTTCCTTTTGGGCCCCCTTAGAGGAGAAAATATTATTAAGGGAATCCGTCATATTAAGGTTACCTAAAGCATCTGTCATCCATTTTGCTGCAAGGTGGTATCAAAACCAATCTTTCTTCTGAAAGATCTTAAGGCAGAACCATGCTATCAATTAACCTAGTGCACACTAGAGATATTTCTCCATATTTCTGTGTTACAGTGGATGTGCAATGTACAATAATTTCCAAAATATCTATAAGTCAAACAAAATTGGAGTGTCTCAGCAATTCGTGAGGCACTTTGTCAGATCGAAATACGATGATTTATAAAATAACATTTTTCTACATGCATCAAAATAACCAAAATAAACAAACATCGCAATTAAGCTTCCAAGTAACGCAAATTTAAGTCCAGTGCACATTTCGTATTCTCAGCTAATAAACAGCCAGACAAGAATTTCAGGAAATGCTGATATAAATTTTTGGGCGACATGTACGAAAATGCAGACTACAATTTCCGTCCAGCACATTAGATTCTCCCAAAAACCTATAAAATATTGGCAATAATTTAAGAGAAACGTGTATACATGTATCTTGCAATACAAATAAAATGACGATATCTTGCCTAGGTGTCAGTCAATAGTTTAAAATAAAACGTAATCTCAATTTGGTGAAACTAACACATTAATAACATACCTTAAGAATAGTTATGTAAATTAATAAATTACAAAAGACAATAATAATAATAATAATAATAGTAATAAAACACCACAGTATTAGCCACTTCCATGTGTAAACCGAGTGGGACGTAATTATTTGCAAAACATACTGTGACAGGAAAGAAAATGCTTTGTGCTTTTCGTGTTAAAATACCAGTGTATTTTATGACTGCTGTCGGCAGAACCACGGAAAGTGACGGATACTAAATTATTTAATGTACCATTACGATAAATTATCGATAGAAAATATCACCAGATAAACAAAACCTGAAACATTTCTGGTCCAGTCGCTTCAATCTGAAGGATGATGTTTTTCGAATACTGAATACACCAAACAAAAATTTTCAAAAAAATAAGTTAGAATTTGGACTTTGTGGAAAGAGGG
>Ga0131853_10015103_pt1 | contig 14128 bp, 7 predicted proteins | sample TergutLab28metaG_FD_92764 | JGI IMG/M metagenome (GOLD analysis project Ga0131853, IMG submission 92764) | Labiotermes labralis P1 segment gut microbial communities from Petit-Saut dam, French Guiana - Lab288 P1 (version 2) (version 2) | ecosystem: Host-associated > Arthropoda: Insects >... | reverse complement strand
GGGGGGATGTCGTTGACATACAGACTGAAGAAGACGGGGGAGATTAATCCACCCTGAGCTATCCCAGCCCGCATGCCTCGAAGAGATGACGTGGCCGTCTGGAAAAACGCTTCGAACGTCCGATCCCTGAGGTAGAGTGAGATTGTATGAACTATGAGAGACGGGAAGTTTAGGAGCGTTAGGTTGTACAGGAGGCCATCGATCCAGACGATATGGAAGGCTTTGGCCACGTCGGGGTAGCCGGTGAGTCTTTTTTCGCCTAAATTCCTGGTTATTCTTTCAACGAGGCGGGCCAGCTGTAAGGACGTGCTGTGTCTGGGTCTCAACCCAAACTGCTCGTCTCGCATCAGTCCACGTTCGCTTACTACATGTAAGTTCCTAGCTAGTAGGATCTTTCTAAATAATTTACCAATCGTGTCCAAGAGACTAATGGGCCGATAGGAAGAGGGCAGTGCTGGATCCTTCCCCGGTTTAAGGATAGAGATTACTCGAGCGTGCTTCCACGATCAGGGAAAGTGATGGGTGCGGAGAACCTCATTGAAGATACGGGCGAGGAGGGAAACCGCTCGCACGGGAAGATTCTTCAATGCCCTTTTCGGTATACCGTTCGGGCCCGGACCCTTGCTGATCTTGAGACCCCTGATGGTTTCGTGAAAATCGTCAGGGGTCGTTAACTGGGGTTCGCTGGCTGGGCTTAAGAAATAAGACCTCAGCGCCACGTCAACCGTCTCAATAACTGCCGGGACCGAAGGATCGGTCACCGGTTGAAACTGAGCCACCAGATTGTCTGCAAGGGCTTCGGTTTTCTCTGAGTTTGAGAGAACGATTCCCCCTGTTGGGACCGGGGGGGGGGGGAGACGGAGTAGGAACTCTCATCACCCGCTTGGTTACCCTTCACAGCGATTGGACTTCAGAATCGAGGGATTCGAGTGTAGCGCTCCACTTGTCCTTTCTCCACTCTTTGAGCCGGCGGGTCACCGACCTCTGCAGCCGGTTTTCCTCGGCTTTCAGAGTGGGCTTCCTGGTGATCTGCCGCTGCCTCTTTTCTGGGGTTGAGAATTTTGGGGTATTTATACGGGAAAGGGTTTGGCTCAAAAATAGCCTGAGCCAATCGGAAGGAGGTTGACAGGGTAGGGGCGGGTCCGAGTAGAGAAACAGACTGTGGAGGGCAGCGACCCACATGGAGGCCAGGGATGCGTAAGGAGTTTTGTGTCCTGTAGTTTAATAATGTGATCATAGTTAATGCTGTGTACCGCTACAGCTGATTTTTCGGTTTGTGTCAGTTGTATATGTCTATTGTGCTCTTTGATTCGGATTTGAATGGATCGACCGCTTTGTCCAATATAAACCCTGCCGCATTCACATGGAATGCTCTATATGCCCGGTATTATTAATCCCAGTGCCTCTTTGATTGGTGGAAGGTAGCTGAATATTTTTCTAGGTGATAGGACGACACTGTTGATATTGTGTTTGGTCAGCACTCTGCTGAGTTGGCCATATGTTGTTTGGGTGTACTATATATACGCAGTCGACTGCATGCATACATACCCAGAAGAAAGCGTACAAGAGTTACATATTCTGAGTGTGTGAGTGTAGCCTTAGTTATCCAGCATGCGACGCTCATGCGCCGTTTTACATTGTCATCTATGTTCTGTCCGGCTTTACCATATTTTCCACATTATCTTATAAACGGAACGATTCATGGGGGACAAAAAGTTATTAGGCATGAACTGTGTGGTTTGATTTCCCTGCACGTATTGTGAGAGACATTTCTTATACTAAGAAGAACTGAGCAAGCTATATTCGTAAATTACGTAGGTCTTCATATAAGTACCCGTTATTCCAGTCACATTTTAGTGACGCTTGAATTTTCTTGGCAGATTTTCAAAAAAACATTTCAATGCCAAATTTCTTGAAAATCCGTCTAGTGGGAGCCGAATTATTCCATGCGGACGGATAAACAGACAAGACGAAGCTAATATTAGCTTTCCGCCATATTGCGAGCACCTAAAAAGATGGCAACGTCAATAACTGTAGTCATCATAAGCGTACACACGTCTTCGTGTATAGTTTCTGTTACATTTTTGCGAAGTTTATCACAATTGGAAATTGCCAACAAATATAATAAAGCCCTCTATCAATTTTCCGGTGGAAGCTGAGATTTTCCTTACTGACGGACGGACATGACGAAGCTAATATTGGCTTATCGTATCTGATGGCGAACACACCTGAAGACACGTCTCTAAAGTGGGTTATACTTCCAATTTTAAGTGGTAAATATATGCCTAATTCCCACTCTGTTAGGACCTCATGTTTGCTGTCAGGTCACCGTGAATTCCGGTAAGCGGTTGCTAACCTTCCGTACTAAACTGCTACTTCCATATTAATATGATCAGAATTTCTACCCTGAAGAAAGTCTGCACGCTGCAATAATGTAAAAGACGACAATCTAGATGTTCAACTGTCACACAAAACCAGTTTTGTCTTTATACAACTGTTTAACACCACGTCGATTTATTTCGCCAACTCTCCTCCAGATGGAGTGAACCGCAATGTTTGCGTCGCTATCAAAACGAAGCACGTTATTACTGGAATTATTACTGAGAAGATATTAAGGTTGTGATCTTTTACTTTATGACGCCGTAATGTTTCGTAAATACGTCATACCTTCTGCCCTGAAGATGGAGGCAACAGATTCCTCCGAAACAGTGGTGCCTATCTATAAACCTACATGGAATCACATCCGATATGTAACTAATTACATTTAGAGGTGTAACTGTAGCTTTAAGGAAAAACGACGTTCCGGAGTTCCATTTGCAGCAGAGGCAAGAGATTTGTCAGTTCTCCAAAACGTCCCGACCGGATCTAGGGCCTAAGCAGCCTCCTATTCAGTGTCTACTGGGGCTCTTTCCCAGGGGATGAAGTTGCCGGGGCGTGAAGTTGACCACTGACCTCCATCTAGTACCGCGGAAAAGAATTAGAGACGTTAGGCCTTTACTCCCCTTCATACGCCTTCACGACGTCGACAAGAATTGAATTTTTTCCTGGTACCCTTAGTATCAAAACTCTTATAGGAATTGTATTGGTACGCTGCATTGAACAGCGAAGTCGGAAAGAAGACTTTTGATATGCAATATCTGTTGCGTAATGCTATTGTGTGGCGGGTAAATATTGACGCGCAAAGGAACCTACTGCAGACATCAACGCGATATATGACAGAAACATCGGTATTACCTTTCTCACACACACACGGCTAACGTCTTCATAATTACAGCCATGAAAACATCAAATCTCTGAGAGAAGTTTGCTCACCCAGGTGGGGAAATTTCATTCCCCTAGCGATTATTGTGGTCAGCCTGTATGTGAATAAACATGGTGGTCGTGGGGTAGAAATGAATGTTTGTAATTTTTGTTTTAGCTGTCTTTAAATGTTTTAGAAAGATGAACAGCCCCAATGCACATAAAATATGTCGGCTATGTATGTCACAAACGGGAGTGATGGTACACATCTTTGACGCGAATGAAACAAAGGAACAGTCGATCCCATTGCCAATCAGAATAATGATGTGTGTTTCTATAAAGGTTAGTTTGATTACTGGTTAATGTGTTAACTAAGTATTAATCATTTTTTCGATAAAATATTGTAGTTCTCACGTAAATGTTGCACGAGATAAGAGACTTAATCTAAATGTGCTTACTATTAACGTGCTGGTGTACGGAATTTGTTGATTTTGTAGTAGTTTTGAAGTATCAACCTGTAGCTTAAGAATTTACTTTTGGTTTTCAGAAATAATTGATTCGTAAAATTTTCTCCTGTAAAATGTAATAATAGTTGTAAAGAAACTGGCAGTATTGTTTATGAAAGGGAAGGATTTAATTATAACTGATGTATTTATTGAATCTGAATACTTTGATCAGGTAATGGCAGGGGATGGGCTTCCTTCGAAAATATGTCGTCAGTGTATTCGTCAACTGGATAGATGGTATGCCTTTAAGCAGAAATGTGAGAATTCAGATGCTGCGCTGCGTCAGTTTGCTCTAAAACCAAAGGCGGAATTGGTCTGTGTAAAGGTGAGAATCACTTGTTAACTTCTCGTTATTGCTAAAAATAATTTTACAAAGACCTGTTCGGAATTATGATTGTAGAAATGTATTGAAAGTCTTTCTTAGAGGTACTGATACATGGGCCTGGGTATAGTAAGCATTGCCAAAGACTCAGATATTATATCAGTTCTCATGGCTGCTTACTGCCAATACTAGTCTTTGCTTAGACAAAATTCATAATCTGTGTATCACACAATATGAAGTACAACTACTGGTAATGTCAGTAGAACAGAATGTTGGTATACCAGTTATCATATTCCATCACATTAGTAGGCATGCTAATGAATACTCTTACATCATTAAAAGAGTTACAGGTTTGATTAGTTTAGCTTATGTTAGTGTGTCTAATACATTGAACTGATGCAAATAGTTTGGCTTGAAATGTATTGTTACATGCAGTGCCAGCTATCCCAACACCCTCACCATATTTTAAGTGAACACAATTTGTTCATCTAAATATAGTTCCGATGTACAGTGTCTGTTACTCAAAATGCTGAAAACCTGTCTGACATTTTATATAAACAATCCAGCAGCATTATATTCTTAGGGATGTAATTACAGGTACCATCTGTAGTTTTCAACTCACTGAAATCTGAGTGTTAAAATTTGACAGGCCCCCAGTGACTTGCACACATAATCCTCAATTCATCCTTTTTTATACATTATGATTCTTGAGGGACTTCATTAAATCACAGTCCCACCAGATATGCAGTCCATGGACTTTAAAAAGTTGTTGAAAGGCAACTTGATAGAATAAGTGGTGCTACTGCCTATTGATACTCACCCCCTTCTAGTGCCGCGGTCATGGAAGAGTAGAGCTATACCTCTACCCACCCTCTGGACCACACCGCACCTGTAACGGGATCACTTTATCTTTTTTTTACTGCCTTTTGATAAGATTTTATCAAAAACATTTAAGGTTGCAATACCAGCCAAGGCATAGGTACTTCTCAGCTGCTTCATAAGACACATTACTTGCACCTGGTGTATGTATCAGTAACTGTAAGAGTGACTGGCTACACAGGGAAAGAATGGTGATAGAATTTCAACTCTTAGTGTTATATATTTATCAGCATTAACTGTATGTGATTGAAGAGCTTCAGCTGCATTGAATATTAGTCCCTTGGACCAGAAACGTGTTGCAAGACTCCCAGAATTGCAGTACTGGCACTAATTAGTTTGGTCTTGTAAGAGGGACAGCTGCCTGATAGGAATTTTGTTGCAGAATGAATGTGGAGAGACTGATGATGTTACAAATGATAATGATAATTATAATGATGATGGTGATGAGAGTACTGATGAGCCTAAGGATAAACTAAAAGTAGAAATAAATGAAGATCAGGACAATGTAGATATTGACACAGATCAACAAAGCGATGAAAATGATTCGTAAGTATATACATTATTTATATGATTCAGTGACATTTAATGGTAACTCTTTCAGTCATTTAAAATCCGTATATTATATCATGAATCACATGTATAAGCTATAAACTACAATACCTCAGTTAGTATCACAGCTGGAGTATGGCCTGGACAACCAAGAATTAGAGTTTGTCTCCACGCAAGCGGTAGAGATTTTTGTTTTCTCAATAGCATTCAGATTGGCTTCGGTGCCCATCCAGGCTCTTTCCTAATTCATGCTGGGGACTTTTTCTCTAGGTTGAAGTGGCAGGGGCAGGAAACTGACTACTTGCCTGCAATAGCACTGAGATTAAGGATGTGTGGGGTTATAACTCCACTCCCCCATACTCCTAATTGGCATGGTGCCTAATTATGTGGGGGGGACAATTTTAACTTATAACGAATGTAGACTTTAAGTGACATATATTATAATATTCAAACCCATGTAAAAAAGACCCTAGAAAGTCATTTTATATATTCTTATAATAAAAGCCAAGAAGATGCACTATTTCTCAACTTTATTTTGGTGAAGAACTCTACATGTTTCAGACAGACTTACTGTCCATCAACAGGAGTCTTAATACTGTATTTACAGCAACTTGTATTTGTTGTATTATTTATGTTGACTGACTGCTAGCAAGGTCTAGCGAGTTCTTTACCAAAATAAAGTTGAGAAATAAGGCATCTTTGTGGATTTTGTTATAAGAATGTATCATGATGCACAGTCCTCTGAATGTCAAATTCATCATTTTATATATCTGGGTAAAAAGGAAATTTACTGCATTTTATTACTGATTTATTTTCCAGACAAACAGAACACTTGAACACTGTGCATTAATTTATTTACAGTGTTAAAGTGTTGTTTTCTTCTGGATAATAAATTATTATTAATTAGCAGTATGGGATGATGGTACCAGAAAGATTCACTGCACTTTTAAGACATGCTACATAATCTTTATTTTATTTTCCACAAACTGCCATTTATTTTATAATTTTATCTTTTTCTATTCAAATAATACTCTTTTTTTTTTTAAATAATCCATGCTCTGAAATGTAAATACCAACTGGGTCTTTTAAAAGTTAAGTTATCCCAGAACTCTGTACCACAAGTGAACATTGATGTTGATGCTTCATAACTCTTTGATTGAAATCCTCGACCAGAGATCTGCTGTTCTGACTGTTGTTTTTTCATGGTTTTGCTCAGTCCTTTCAAAAAATGTGCAGATATTAGCTTTATGAATTCAGACCCAAGACATTGAAGCATGCAGAATCACTGTTCCTTTCGACAATAAGATGTCAGCTTGTACCATTTGTCACCTGGGGTAAGGAGATGTTCTGTGTCAGTGTTACGGTATACACATTGGAGGCCTCAGTATGTATGTGTGTGTGGACTTTGGTGTTCAGGATTTTGACCACTAATGTTCACCTCTGTATGTAATATAATTGTGTTATTGTATTAGTTGTGTGTTTGTCACTCTAAGGGATCGACCTACAATGACAGAATTTGGGGACAGGATGCAGAGGAGAATATTTAAACCCCCCCCCCAAAAAAAGTAGTAAGGCTGTTACAAAAATATGTATATAATGAGGTACTTTATAATTTTACTCTTCACAAAATATTGGGATGGTGAAATTAAGGGTGGGAGTGAGATGGACTGCACATGTTTCATGCTCAGAAAAAATTAGAAGATATAAAATGTTACTGTTACAATCTGAAGGATAAGGGATCACCAGTTTATCTGGATAGAAGGGACTATAATATAGAAACAGCATCTGTGGGTGTCATATGGATTTAGTGGCAGAGGTGGACTTATGTGAATATGGTAATAAACCTTTGCATTTCGTAAAATGCAGGAAATTTCTTGACCACTGTTATGACCATCAGCTGCTCAAGAAAGGCTTTCAAAGAATTAGTCTTTCAAGCCTTGAATTTTCAAGGTATATCCCATCAGAATTCTATGTTCATTGTTTCTCAAGTTTAAGCTACACATTAGGTCATTGCTAGGAACACCCAAGCACAGAAGTATTAACTAAATTCAGTGATGATGATGATATGATGATGATCATCATCATTATGGTCATCATCATTGTTGTAATCATCGCATGCTGAGCCTACAGAGACCCCATCACAGTAGTATCACGAGAAGGAAGGAAGGAAGAAGTAAGCTAAAGCCTGTTAATTTTAGAATACTTATGTCTATTGTCAGGCTGCAGTCTGCAAATTCTTCAACAGAAGAGGGTGATGGCTCAGGTCCAGGAGAAGAAGTGCAAAAACATACAAAGAGAAACACTGCCAAGAAGAAGCGATCAGGAAATCGCATCCATCAGTGTGATGTTTGCCAAAAGGTGTTCACTCAAGCTGGAGATCTTCAGATTCATAAACGCATTCATTCGGGTGAACGACCTTACATCTGTGACAGCTGTGGGAAAAGCTTTCCCTCATCTTCGAACTTAGCTCGCCACAAACGCACACATTCTGGTGAGCGTCCTTTCGCATGTACGCTTTGTGCCAAACGCTTCTCAGTTCGTAGTGCTCTTCGAGAACATGAGAATGTTCATTCAGGTAAAAAACGTTTTTTATGTCAGGAGTGTGGGAAAAGTTTTGCTCAGAAGGGCAATTTGAAGATTCATGAAATGCTTCATACAGGTGAGAAACCACATGCTTGTCAGGTGTGTGGAAAATGCTTTGCTCTTCGGGGTAACCTCAAGGACCACCTTAACATTCACTCACGTGAACGTCCATTTCAGTGTACTCAGTGCTCTAAACGGTTTACACAACGCTCCACTCTCAAGGAACACCTAAAAGTACATTCTGGCGAACGACCGTTTCCCTGTCTGCTGTGTGGCAAGAGCTTCGCTTATCGCAAAACATTAAAAATCCACATGAACATTCACACTGGGGAAAAGCCCCACCAGTGTCAGCTGTGTAGCAAGAGTTTCTCTGAGCGCAGTCATGTGAAACGACACATGAAGATACACAGCCTGGTGTAATGTTTCATTTTGTACTATGGTTAAAATGACAGTGACAGACGAGTGCAAAAGTGGTTGGAATTGTAAGTGGTCATGGTAATTTTAAGAAGGGATTGATTGCCTGGATATTATGTTTGAGTGGGTATTGCTCCAACTTCATATGTGGGAAGTTCCAAGATCAAGACTGGTGTAGGTTCTTCAGGCAGATATCAGAATTGTACCTCATATTAGACTACAGCACTTTCATTCATTGTCATTTTTAGCTTATTTCTTACTAATCATCCTGCCATGTAACTGTACACAATCCCAATAATTGCACCAAGATTGAACATAAAAGGAACTGAACGGAACCAGAACAAAACAAATGTACTAAGTGATATGAGGTCACACAGTGTCAGACTCAAGTCTCCTGGCTTGTGCCACTATGTCACTGGGCAGATAGTTCCTGCTGTTTCAAACAATCATATTTGCCTCATCTGCAGGCACAGAATGCCTGCAAAATGTCCACAATGCATATGAACAACAACAGTCATAGTAAAAATTTTACTGCACTATTTAAAGGTATGCGTGTAACAAGAAAAATTATAATATGTAACAACTTGCCAGGTTTGAGGTTCTTGCAGCAGTGTTGCTGAAAATTCAAGTCTTCTGGGATGTGACGCTGGGTCATTGGGTGTATGGATCTTGATGTTTTAAAGTTTTATCTTCAGGTACAATTAGTGTATGAGGGACTTCTTTAGCCTGAAGATGAAGGCACTGTGATCCTTAAAATCATCAGGAACTACTCGACCAACGACACATTATTTCATTCCAGAAGACCTGAATCTGTTAATTAGTAGGTATTTAGTAATGGAAACTTAGTGAATTTCAAAATCAGGTTCACTGACTCTTAAAAACAGTAACAGGTTTGACATGGACTGGCATACTAACTCTCTGACACTTTATAAAAACAAACCTGGAAATCTGTGCTTTGTTAGCATTTCTCAATGTTTTTATTCAATGTAACCATTACTGCCCTTGTGTGGGTGCTTGAATTGGACAGGATTGGGTTTGCAGTTGATGCAGAAAAAATACAAGCATTCTGGCTGATAACAGTCGCACTGAATCACAGCTTTATAGAAGATATTTCCTTCTCATTTTATTTGTTATATTAGAATTCCTTTAATCCAGTAGCTGATACTCCAGAAATCCTGTTACTTGAAAACTGAGGAAAATAGTCACAGATGTTTAAAAATCCCTCAAAAGTGTGTCTACATTGACCTTCGTTATATATCCTGATCCATAGTATTCTGGTCCTTCAGCATCACTGGTAGAAACTGAAGAGAATACAGAAAAAACAGGGACCCTGATGGCCCTGAGCCAGCAGCTGAAGGTGATATCCAAAAGGAATACTCCTCTGATTAGTTTTGCAGTCCACGTATAGGAGCAGTAACAAAAGTCACATGTCAGAAGTAAGGTCAATACAGGCACTGTCTGATAATCCAGAATTTGATAACCCAGCACCTCTCCGGTCTTACAGGTGCGGGATTAAAGGAATTCTACTGTAAACATTTCCAATCTGAGCACTGCTGTGTATCTTGTTAAATCAAAGCCCAAATGGGCTGGAGTAGTGATCATGCTCTGTATTGGTATCTGGCAGATCCTTAGTTTGCATCTTGGCTGGGTCATCAACTGTGCTGACAGGTCTTTGTGGTTTTTCTCAGTCCCTCCGGGCAAATGACAGGATAGTATCATGATTATACCATGACTCCTTCTAGTCCGTCATTCATGAACCATCATACCTTTGGTGCCATATAATCTGAGATGCTGACAGCATCATAACCCACAGAGGAAACACATCAAGGAGTCATCACGATCAAAAACACAAAAAATTCCAGACTAAAAATGTAATGAGGTCCAAAACATAATTGTGTTTATATACAGGGTTATTCAAAATGATAGTCGGGATTTTAACAACTTGTTATACACAGTACACTTGAGATAAGAGTATATGTATTTTCTTATTTAATAGAACAACACTCCAAGTTTTTGTTACATACCGTACAGGTGCTCTATATGTGCACCCTTTGTGATTCTACAAACATCAACACGATAATCGAGTTCATTCCAAACTGTTTGTAGCATGTCAGCGGTGATGGTTTCAATGGCGGTTCTGATCCATACCTTCAGTTCTGGGATACTTGCAGGAAATGGAGGAACATAAACCTGATCCTTGACATAACCCCATAGAAAGAAATCACATGGGGTTGCATCTGGAGAACGAGGTGGCAGTTGTTAAAACCCCGACAATCATTTCAAATAACCCTGTATATACCTGGCATAGATCTTAGTAGTACAGGGTTTGAGTATGATATTAAACTTCTAATTTTGTATAGATCAAGAATAAGAAAGCCCATCATCGTTTTTGTAATAAAATATCATGTCCCCCTGATGTTTTGTAGGTAATAAAGGCTAAATTTGATTGATTGTTCTATGTCATTTAATAGTGTTGTTTCAATTGCAGATGTCAGACATCTTCAATGAAATGTAGCAATTATCATGGATGTTATCAGGGATTTGGAAGACAGTGTTGATGTCTTACTTGAGGTACATATGAGTGTTGTGCTGTAGGGCAGAAAGTACATGTAAAACTGGCTTTGTTCCTAATGTCCATACCATGAAAATATGGGGGAGTGGAAGTAAAATTCCACGCATTCTTGATATTGGCACTACGTGGAGATGAGTAGTGAGCTTTGTGCTTCAGCCACTTTAATCATGATAAAAGTGTGCCAGGTAGGGAAACTTGTGGGGAAAAATACCACTTGGAAGACCTAAGCCTAGATGGGAGATAATATTAAAACGTATCTTGAAGGGATAGGGTGGAAGGGGGCTTGTGGATTAATCTGCCTTAGGATATGGACAAATGGAAAGCTCTTGTGAACACAGTTATTAACTCTCATGTTCTGTAAAGTGTAGGAAATTTTGGGACTAGTTGAGCTTCTCAAGAAGGGCTATGCTCCACAGAGGAGGAAGAAGAGAAACCAATTGGTAATTCCCATTTGACAAGAGGTTGGATATAAATGTGGGCTGATCTCAGCACAGCAGCAAAGAGAAAAATTCTTTCTTCCCTTCTCTCCTCAGGAGTCAAAACCCAGTCGTTCAGTCTGCAACCAGTGACATTATTTACTGCGCTGTCGTGGCCTTCTGAAATAGTTGTAATGTCTACAGTTGTGATAACTGTAGATTTGTTCACTTTTGAACAAAGTACCTGCTCAATACATGACTAGAATTATACAATTTTTTTTTTATTTTAATACATGTACCGTGCATCTTTTATTGTTCTTTATTATAACCACCAAATGCAGAACCTTATCATAACAGTATATATCACAACAGTCTGTCTGTGTAATCTACACTGTACATGTTTTGACACTTTCCTGTCATCATCAGGGAGTTACAACCAATGTCTTGCTACACACGTTCTTCAAATTGCAGCTGTTGAAAATAACAATTTATAAAATTAAGATGTTTCACCTCAAGCTTGTGTAAGTTCTCAGATTGTAGCCATTAAAATCACAATGTTATAAAATTATTAAAATGTTAAAATATTGTCAGTTTCACAATAAAACAGAATAAAATCTTTTCGGTGTTACAGTCTCTCGTTTAATCAGTATGTGTTTGTAGCTGCATATACAGTCCCTTTGTTGATGTCGCTGTTGTGCTGTTCTGGCGTGTACTGAGTCGGAGTCGACACCCACTCCGACTCGATACACACAAGACCAGCACAATAGTAACATCAACAAAGTGACTGTAAATGCAGCCACAAACACATATACATGAGAGAGAGACTGTAACACAGAAAAGATTTTATTCCATTTTATTGTGAAAACCAAAATATTTTAACAGTTTAATAATTTTATAAAAATGGCGATTTCAACAGCTACAATCTGAAAACTTATACAAGCTTGAGGTGAAACATCATAATTTTATAAATTGTTATTTTCAACAGCTGCAATTTGAAGAAGTAAGGCATTGGTTGTAACTCCTTGATGATGACAGGAAAGTGTCAAAACATGTAGAGTGTAGACTACACAGAGAGACTGTTGTGACAGATACTGTTATGATATAGTTGTGCATTTGGTGGTTATAAAAACAATAAAAAAATATAATTATATTTTTACACCATCAGTGTTGGCAGTGATCTCAAACACACAGCCTGTAAGTTTCTTTTTTATGGCCCTGTCTCTGATCCTGTTCCTGTTAACACATTGCCGTCGGCTCACGCAGAAATGCGTGATTGCTCACCCATGCATTGTTGACAGGCCCTGCATTTCTGCGTTTTCTTACACGACGTCCAACACGCGCGTTTTCGAGCTGGTCTGACACACTGATCGGTTCAAGGTCATCGTCAGCTACATGCAGGATGTTTGGATCTCAAGTTACAAACAGACAGACCGCTCTTGAACCTTATTTTAGAACAATAAGCCTGCAAAATGTTATGGGAATGAACATTAAAAGCGTTTAAAACGTCCGGTCACAGGGGGTATTTAATTAAAAGACCAGCCCGAAGGCAATGTGTTAAGAGAAAGTGGCGCAGCTTATTATGAAACATGGGTTGGTATATGTAGATGGTAATGTACAACACATGTCAGCAGAAAAAGCAAACTTCTAAATTCGGTAAGTCTAACATATTTTGATTTTGGTATTAAAAAGTATGAGATATTCCTATTAGTGCTTTTAATTTTACTGAAAATACTGACTTTAATGTGTAAAGTTATGTGTAACCCACCTTAGAGTTTTAGACCCCTGGTGTTGAAACTAAACTAACAGTGTTGTATTAGTAATTTTACTTCCAACTTATTGCTCTAGTTGATAATATAGAGGTGACTCCTACATGTTTCAGCCATCTTCAGGGAGTGCAGTGAGGATTCTGTGTAGGTCTGGATCACATTTGTTTACATACTGATAGTTCTTTTGTTTAAGGTACAGTCTTGCTATTACATTTAAAGGGAAATTACTTTATTTGACAACTGTTGCTAGTCACTGCCCATCAACTTTGTTAACTTATAAAACCATGCCTTGCAATCAGCAACATGTTTTTTTACATGTGGTTCATGTCTGTGAGGTGAAGGAAAATATTTCCAGTACCTTCTTTGCATACCGTAAGTGAAAACATGATATTTACTGCAGTACTTTGAACTAAAAGGTGTGAGCCTCAAATTTTGGCAAGTTATAACAGCAGTGATGCCAAATCTTCGGAGTGAAGAATTGATGCAAGTTGTTAGATAAAGTGATGTCCACATTTGTACACATTGAAAATTCAGATGTTTGTTTACCTAGAAAAGGAGTCCACAGTGTTGTACTGTCTGATGATTTACAGTAGTGATAAACTTAAGAAGCCATTTCTTGGAGGCAGTACTGTGTGCATTGGTAAGCTCAGCCCAGAAATGTTGCAAGTGATCAGCTTCTAAATTTGACCACTGTATCCCCTGGCAGAAACCTCACATCTTCCCATTTTAAAGAAGGCTGGGGAGAGTCAGAATGTGACAGTGCTGAAAAATATCTCAGTCAGTGCCTGGAATGGAATCATGATTGTCCATCTTGTAGCAGTTTATGACTGAGTCATTTTGACATGTCTTTTCCACAAAACTAAATACAACAACTAGATAAT
>Ga0131853_10015102_pt1 | contig 14129 bp, 7 predicted proteins | sample TergutLab28metaG_FD_92764 | JGI IMG/M metagenome (GOLD analysis project Ga0131853, IMG submission 92764) | Labiotermes labralis P1 segment gut microbial communities from Petit-Saut dam, French Guiana - Lab288 P1 (version 2) (version 2) | ecosystem: Host-associated > Arthropoda: Insects >... | reverse complement strand
TTGTATACGAATCATTTCGAACAAGCGAAATTGCAACTCACACGAGAGCCGTTTCCAATGCCTCAAATGAAACTAAATCCAAATGTAAAAAACATTTTCGATTTCACTTATGACGATTTCGAATTGCTCAATTATCAGGCGCATCCGCATATCAAAGCGGAGGTTGCGGTTTAGTTCATCGGAGTTGCTCTCATTCTGCCACCACCCTCTCCAGCCTGTCTTTGCATGATTGCCTGCACTTCCTGTCTTGCTTTTTCTGCACCTTCAGCATCGCCAAAGCGATCCAAAAGAATACCCTTAAAGCGAAGTAAAGGAATTTTTCCTTGAGGTTGTTCGACACTTGCAATGATGTCATCAATCAGGGCAATACCTTTGTTTCGTACGGATTGGTCAGTAGTTCTGGTCAAACGCATTAAATGACGCATGTAGAAAGCATTTGCAGTTTGTCCCTGCATCAGATTAGACTTGAAAATTTCGTTCAAAGCATCAACCATATTTGCATAACCTTCGTGTTGAGTATAGCCTATCACACGAAGCTGGAGCACGTGTAATGGTGCTGTAGGAAAGTCAAGCGTTTGCATAAATTCGAGCAAAGCTGTATAACCTGTCTCATCAAAATTCGGCGAAGGCATTGTGTCTCTGTTGTTAGAAAGTCTACTAACTGAAGCTTGAAGGGCACCTCTCAGTTTTCTGTCTACTCTTTCTTCTCCAAGCACTTCTGAGAACTGTGTACGATTAGCAAATACTTGCTGAAGAGGCTCGGAAAGCACGTCGTGTACATGTCTGTTTATCAAATTCCAATTTGTGGTATCCATCAGTTGTTCGTTGGTCAAACCTCTAAGGTGTTCCAGCACTACTCTGCTTTGCTGTTGGCTCATTCCCGCTCTTCCCAGTGCCGACAGATAGGCTTGTAGATCTTCCGTTGATTGAGTTCTTTCGTATCGTGCACGAAGGTCATTCATGCTGGTGTTATCTCCGGCAAGTGCTATTTCTCCTTGTGTGATCAAAAACTCGGCATCTCTTGCACCGGCTACACGGTGAACAACTTCTCCTGTTCTTGGATTTATCCACATCAGTGTTGGAACAGCCGAAACACTGAATTTTTCTCTAAGTGTACGACCTTCGCCTCTATCAATATCAAAATTTGCATTGATAAAGTTTTGATTGAAAAAATCGGCGACTTCATCTCTCGTAAATACATCTCTTGCCAGCACTCTGCAGGGTCCGCACCACACAGCGGTTTTGTTCAAAAAGACGTATTTATTGGCGTCTCGGGCTTTTTCCAAGATGGCTGCCCACGTTTGGGTTTCGTCTTCAAAGATAATATTGCGGTTTTGAGCTACCGTCGTTCCTAATATTAGCAGATAGATAAGGAAAGTTGATGAGATTTTTTTCATGATTTCTTGATTTTTGAGATTTTGATTAAGGTTATTATTGTTTAACAATTTTGAATGTCTTCTGCTGTTGTCCTTTGGTAATTCGCAAAAAATACATTCCACTTCTTTGTGTAGATAAATCTATTCTTTCGGTAGGTGAAGATGTTTTACCTGTCCAAATAATTCGACCCATCATGTCAAACACGTCTAACTGCATCGGTTGATCAGTATCCGATTGTAGATAGAATATTCCATCTATACTGGGATTGGGAAATAAGCTAATCGCAGAATATTTATATTTTTGAATAGACGTTGGCGGTGGTGCCGGACGCACACCTTGACTGATAAAACAGCGAACAGTATCATTCCCTGCAATAACTAAAATGGCACCTTTGCGAAAAGATGTGTCCGATGCTTCAACATTAAACGTGAATTTATTCAACACTTGATCTACTGAAACAATGTGAATCCAATCGTTTGCACTAACCACTTCGTAATTTGAATAGGTTGTGAAGATATTAACCATTTGATTCGATACTCCAGAAACAGGTAAATTGTTGAAAGAATGTGGCACAGTAACGATATATGCTCCTCCGGTGTATAAAATCGGTCTAATAGCCAATGCTGTGTTTAGCCCTGTCAATGCGTATGATGTTTGCCATTGTGCCCAAGCAAAAACATAGGATGTTATAGGTCTTGACGGATCTGAAGACGTTGTAAATAGTGCCAACGTATCCATAGGCGTATTGTAGTTGATTGATAATCCAACAAAGAAATCGCCTTCTACCCAAACCTGACTTTCAAAAATATGCTGATTCCATCCAACTTGGAGATCAGTGTACGGAATGGTTTTCGCAAGAAGTTCTTGTCCCGGCAATCCGTGGTTACTAGCAGCCCAAACATGCAAGCCAATCTGTCCGTTACCACTGTTATTTTGAAGTTTTGCAAGTTTAAAATTTACCCCTCCCAAGCGTGCTCCATGATGTACCGTATTGGTGTAAAATTCGGCAAATCGAGTGGTCGTAAATCTATTGTGACCGGCTTGATAGCCACCAAACCCACCTTGTGGAGCGGTTAGCGTTAGGTTATAAAATTCAGTGTCATTCGAAAGAAAATTATCAATTGTATCAACAATTGCGGTAAAGTTTGTGGCTAATGCTAAATCTCTTCCGGGCGAATAATGTAAGTCTTCGGTTCCAACAATGCGATAATAATGTATTTTTCCAAACTCTATAATGTGGTTAAATGTTGTTTCCGAACCAGTAAAAATAACCCGTGCTCCGCCCGGCAGCAGGTCGCCAACATTATACATTATTCCCGCCTGAAGTTCATAAACAATCGGTACGGTATCATGAATCAGAACCACATTGCGAGTATCAACCCCTCTCCACGACAATGAGGCAGTGTTATTTTCCAAGTTTACCCTAAAATTAGTCGGAGGATTATTAAGTCTTACCGGGATAAAATCGAAAATTAAAGAATCGCCCATATCAATGATATTCTTGATAACAAAATTTGCATGAGAAAAATTCGCATCAGAGCCTAAAATTCCGCTAAAAAAAGGTCTGGTAGCTGCGTATCTCGACACTTCGTTTCGACCAACGAGATCAGATAAATGAGCTGCATTAAGGGCTCCTGTTGCTCCTGCAAAATTCGTTTGTGATGCACCGGGGCGAAGCACATATATTTCATCAACAATATTAGGAAAACGGTAGTTGAAGTTACCACGCATTCCGTCATTGATACGTGTTACAACCAACCCTGTTCCCGGTACATTTTCAAAAACATCTTCGTCTCTTTGTCTGAATTCCAGTACAAAAAATTCATTAGAATTGCCCCCAACTGCCGTGCTTTTGGTTCGAAAAGCACTCCGTGCCTGACTTGTTCCAAGAGGCAAAAGTGTAAAAGTCCCTGCTTCCGTGAGTGTTGGAATAGTCGGAATAAATCCAAAGTATCTTTCTTTAGCATGGGCAGTTATTCCTGTTATTGTAGCCCCTACTCCGACCGACATAATATCCCATCTGCCGGTAGGTTGGTGGGTAGTACTAGCTGCAAAGTGATATAAATCAGGAGCATTGAATATGGTATGCCCTGCTTCGTGGGCAATTATAGTTAGCGTTGCATGATTCTCCGGTTGAAAGGCAAATCTATTAATTCGGACGGCATCACTTCCGCTACCTCTTATTATAGGGTGGGTTCCCCATATCGATCCTTGGTGTGCCCAAAACATATTCCAAAGCGGACCGGTTTGTTCTGCTGTTCCTCGAGCAATAATTGTAACAAAGTCTGCAAAACCATCACCATCTGCATCTATACTCAAACTATCCGGAAGCGGATGATATTCCCTAACCCAGTTAACAGCGGCAGTGACCAAATCAGAAGCACGCCGGAAGCCCATTTCGTTATAGGTGTATCCTATGGGATTTGTAACTGCATGGAATTGACGATAAAAACCTCGTGGCTGAGGTGCTACGAAAGAACGAATAGGAACATATGGGTCTTTGTTTGCCGGAATATGAAACGGTCTGATATCAACCTCACCATAGGACATAGCACGAAAGTAGTTTCTTAAGGTTTGGGGTTCCGGATCACCTTCCGGAACATCAAAAATTCTGTGAAATCGATCTATATTCGTTCTCGTAAATTCTCCTGTATGTGCAACACCGTCTTCCTCCATAAAACTGATATAAATCACTATCCCGTCTATTGGAGGACTTCCACTATGCATTGTTTTTTTCTGTGCTGATTCTGTCGCCGTTGTTTCTATTTCTGCAACTTGTATCTGTCTTACACGACGTAGCCTATCAATATATCCTGCTTCTAAATGGTACTCGTCATCTTGTCGAAAGAAATTTTTAAAACTGTTACGTCTTTCAGAGTAATTTTCAAAACTAATTGTGGCGTTTGGTCTCAAGTCCCTTTGACGTGTCGGATCAACACGACCTACCCTGTGACGCGAAGGCACAAGATTACCGTTTTGTTCAACAGCATAATAATACCAGCCATTATCACCTTTAATAACGGTGAATCCGTTCTCATCGTGGATTCGGATAAAAAATTCATCACCGGAAATCAAACGTTCTATAACCGTACCATCCGGTTGGGTTATAATTGTTGGATAGTTAAAAACAGGAGCAGACCTTACAATAAGCACGGTAAAAGCAAAAATACAAATAAAAGGCAATTTTCTCATTGGTCTAATTTTGCCTAAAAAGTAGGGGTGGAACAAGTCCGCCCCCTACTTTGTCGTTTAAATCATGTTAATTCATAGTCGTTGTTGGGAATTTGTAAGCCATATCTACGATTCTTCCAAATCCTGTGTAAACTCGAGACTCTCCGGAAAATGTTCCATCAAGTGGGTCAACCCAAAACATGCGAACGGTCCCTGTTTGAGAGGCCTGGTTCCAAGTGGCAACGTGAAGTATTTGGTTACGATTGATCATGCGTAACTGTCTGACTACGTTACTAACGTGTTCGTGCATCCTAATAGCAGTGATAACCTCCCCGGCTGGAGCTGTCCATGCCAACGCATACGGTGTTGCATCATTATATCTGAATATATGTACGGCATTTTGGCATGAGTAAAAAATAAATTCTCCAGTCACAGGAGTAGCTAATGAAGTTATTTGATCTATTCCGGGACGACCGGTCATATCATGCTTGCGACGACCTATATCTGTGGAAGTTGTAAAAAGATTTCCCCCGGGGGTAGCAAAGTTGGAAAGGAGGAGTGCAAAATTATTTCCGTCTCGCATTATAGAATGTTCAAAATTCTGGTTGCCAATTGCGGAAAAAAGCATTTCCATGCCTACATTGTTTACGTCAAATCCACCAGACGGTGGGGTTTGATCCTGAAAACTACTAATCACTTGTGCTCCATCTCTTGGCAGAGCCATGAATCGCCTACCGGTTTGACAAAACACTACTCCGAGAATATCGCTTGATGTCCAGTTGGTTACCCAAGGTGCCAAGGTACCTGAAGTACCCGGCAATACCGAAAGTCCAAACTGTGTATTCATTCTATTTGTACCTGTGGTTCCCCAATTTACTAAATGAGCCTCACCGTTATTTATTATGATCTCTCTCCTCTGCTGTGTAGCTGAAAATGCAGATACTCTTCTTGTCGTTGGAGGGTCAACAAATAAAAAGTCCCAGTCGAATACCGTTGTTACTTCACGAGGTTCATCAAAAAGTGTGTTATTAAAATTTACAGCACACACAAGCACAAAGTCTCTTTCTGAAGTAATCATTATATGCCCCTCATTGCTTCCTCCCGGTTGAAGTATGCCACCGGAAGTACCACCTGTCAGAACGGACAAAGAGTGAACTATGTTTACAGGTCTTCCGGCTAACTGTCTTCCATTTATTGCGGAGAAAAGTCCGAAACCGACACGTTCCTCTGCATCTCTGATGAGCCAATCGTTTGTGATTATCCCCACGTCTGTATTTCCATTTCGTTCGTATAGAACCAACAAGCCATTGGGTAGATCTCCTTCTGTTTCTATAGTAAATGTAACGAAATCTCTCAAACCACTTTGATTATGAATAGCCGTGAACAACAACGTCCAAGCGCCTGCCGGTTGTGTGAGGATGGCGTCAAGTGCTAATGTTGTGGCAATAGTATCACGCTGTCCGCCGACAGCAGGGAAGATTTCCCAAACGAAATTCATTTGGTTTATATTCATAGTACCAACCTCTTCTATTGTCACTTGATTATCTATATTGTTTTGTAAGTGAATAAACACATTTGGTGTTATTAGAAATGGGGTGAACCGTTCCACATGGAAAGAGGTTTGCAGACCAACGGTGTCAATACGGACTTGAATAACTGTTTCCGTTCTTTCCACCTGATCGTTATTATCTCTGCATGATGTTGTAAGTACTAATGCCATTGCTGCAACGGCAAATAGTAAAAATTTAAGTTTTTTCATAATTTTTTGTTTTTAGTTTTAAATTAGTTTGGATTTGACTTATATTTAATTGATTTCGTTTTAAGAAGGGATGGTGACGATCTCACCAAATTCATCCGTCAGAGGAGGCTCTCCACGTGCTGCCCGCTCTTGGTTGATCGCTGTTAGGGCGTCGCTAACTCGTCGTTGGAAGGTTTGTGCTTGCTGGTTGGAAATCACAGGTTCTCCACCTATTATATCGCCCGGAGTAATCCCTCCTCCAGCACCCGTTCTCACAACTTTGAAAGCCGGCATTCCTGTTACCTCTACGATGAGCCCATGTTTCACCCTGCTATAAGAGCCAAAAAAATGAGAAAGTGACCAAAAGAAAGAGCTAAATGGAGTATACCAATCTGCCGGTCTGACTAAGCCATTTTGTAAGGTTATGCGCAGACGATTTCTCTGTATGGTACCCTCATCGAAAATGTCATTGGGTTTTAATCGAAGTTCAACATGTCCGCTTGAATCCGCAAACAGCGTATTATCAACATTATTGATAATAAAAAACGTACCACTGCCTCGGTATTCGCCGGCACCTAAGACAAATTCTCCAATTTCAAAAGAAACCTTGTCATAATCCCCTACATGGACTACTTCCAACGTAAACGTACGAGGATAGTCTGCGGGAAAACCTGTTATGCGGAAAACAAAGGGAACTGCTGTTTTTTCGCTCACAAAATGAGAGAAATTATGCGTCAGGCTATTGAATCTCAAATCATCCGGTCCAAACCATATATTAAGCATGGGTTTAATACCGGTGTCGAAATGAACGAGCTCGTTTTCTGTGCAGCTGCTTGTGTTTAACAGAAACAGGCAGAATAAAAGTAAAGAAATTGTTTTTTTCATGCGTAGATGTTTTTAGTAAGTTATCTATTTGGATGCCTTGGGGCTCCTTCGAACTCTGCATCGGGTAATGGAAATATATAAGCGTTTAGCGCTATTAAATCTAAGGATGTTCTTGGGATGTGTTGTCTATTTTTTCTCTTGAAGAAAAACCACAATTGCCCTTCGCCAAGAAATTCCTTGCGTTTTTCTAAAAAAAGCGTATTTTCAAAATCAAGGATCTCAGTCAAAACCGGAACATTTCTTGCTCGTCTGACTGCATTAAACGTAGCTAAATAGTCGCCTCCAAGTTCTCTTTGTGTTTCAGCTAAAATATAATACATTTCGGCTAATTTAATCATTGACATTCTATTTCTATTGATAATAGGAGCCGTTGCCGCCGGTGCATCAAATTTTCTTAGAAACCATTGGTTTGCTTGATTCCCTAATCTGAAAAGAAAAAGGTATCTGTAATCAGCAGTATGATTTTCAAAATATACTTCTCTGTCGGCATCGCTTATGATAAAGGCCGGGCCGGTACGAGGATCGCCAGCATCGGGAGTATTTTCAAAGTGGTTTCGTACAATTCGATTTTGGTGTGTAACATTTAATCCCCAAAGTTGTTCAGATGCTCCGGAGAAGTCAGCTCCGTTCATTTCAGTTCCTGTCGTCCACCTAAATCTTCCCGAATTAATCACATATTCCGAAAATTCGGCAGCTTTTTGGAAGTCTCCGTGAACATGTGATCCTCTCCAAAGGTGTGCACGGGCTTGCATACCTCTCACTGCATAATAATTGAGACGTAGTGAACGATTCAGAAGATAGCCGTTGTCAACTTGTTGGGTAATTTCTCGCCCTATGTAATGATTAGAAATAGGATCCCATTCTCTGAGGTATCGTGCTGCCAACTCGAAATCCTCCAGTATTTTTTCCATAACTTCCCCAATCGTAAGTTGTGGAAATATTAGGCTGGTGTACCTAGTAACGTATGGGATAGCCCAACGGTCTCCGCTCGGATTAACAGCGAAACTTGCACCAAACATACGTAGCAAATCGAAATGCATAAACGCACGCAAAGCTAGGGCTTCGCCCTTGATAACCTCGAAATTTGGGCTTGAAAAAATATCCCTACGATCATCAATAACCTCTATAATGACATTAACATTTGCAATAGCGTTGTACATTCCGCCCCAAATGGCATTGATACGCCTTGTCGGGTTGGTTGCCTCAAAGTCGTATTGCAGTTCTGCTTGATAAGCAGATACGGGAACGATATCTGTCCACTCTTGTGCTAATGCACCGAGCAACCCAAAACGCAATTCTCTTACATAAAGATCGGGGCTAGCTAATAGGGAATAAACACCTGCCAGTGCTTCCTTGAATCCCATTTGTGTTGAGAATAGTTCGGAGTCTCGCAACTGCGATCTGGGCTGTACATCAAGCCAATCGTTGCACGAAGTCACGCTTAAGGTTATCATTGTGACAACCAAAATGCATACTATGTTTTGTTTTATTTTCATAACGATCTATGTATTAAAAAGTTGCTGCAAGTGAAAAAGAAAATGTACGGGAGAAAGGAAAATCCAAACCTCTTTCAATTTGTATTGTGGTTAATCTGAACACATCGTTCATAGAAAACGAAAGCCTCAATCTTTCCATACCAAGTCTTCTGATATTTAATAGTTTGAAGTCGTAGTAGGCGGTCACAGTCGCTAATCGCAATTCGTTGTCTCTTTGCACAAAACGAGTGGTTGGACGAGTTGTGGTTGGACGATACGTAACTTGTCTGAAAGCAGCATTTTGTCCAACAGTTGTCCAAGTGTCTTCAAGCACTCTTCTATCCACATTCCATTCTATGTTTGCGTTTTCCACACGGTCAACCAAAGTTTGGTTATATCTATCGCCTCCAAAATTATATCTAAAAGTTACCGAAAGTCCGAAACCCATATATTCTCCAAACATTCCAAAAGTTCCTCTTGCTAAGGGATTTCTATCTCCTGCTACAATTTGATCTTGGGTTCGCCACACATTACTTCGTTCTCCATCCTGGGTTAAAAAAACTTCTTGTCCGGTTATCGGGTCTATTCCCAACGACTGAACTGCCCAAATAACAGTCATAGATTGCCCCTCCACGAAACGAGATAATGGACTGGTTAGTATAGTGTCCCGTTGATCTTGTTCTTCATTATGTGCTCTCAAAGCATCAGAAATTCGTGTCAATGTTTGCCTATTGTGTGCAATAGAAGCAGTCAAAGATGCATGTGCATGGCGAGCCGGATTTCTGAAGAATTGCCAACTGGCAGTTGCATCAAATCCTCTATTTTCTACTCGACCTACATTTTCCCTAAATGATCGAAAACCGGTCGAAGGCGGTAAAGAAAAATCAACCAAAAGATTCAAGGTTGTGTTTATGTAGTAGTCGAAACGAAGATTCAATCGCCTAAAGAATTGAGCATCTATAGCCATGTTTCTGTCGATAGATTCCTGCCATCTCAAATCATTGTTTGCCAAAGCCATCAAATAAGCTCCTGCTATGTTGTCGTATAGTCTATCCATAAAGAAATTGTAAGTCCTCATGGCTTGAAACGGACTGAAGTTTTGGCTTCCTGTAGAACCAATTGAACCTCTTAACCTTAACGATGTGATGACAGGATGGTTTCTCAAAAAATTCTCATGGTGTAAATTCCAACCCAAGCCCACAGCCCAAAACATACCCCATCTGTTGTTTGCACCAAACACAGAAGAAGCACTTGTACGAATACTAAGGTCTGCCAAATACCGATTATCGAACGAATAGTTAACAGAACCAAGCACTCCTACTTCACGTGTGATATCTTCCGAGCCGAACGGTCTGCCGTCTTCCTGATATTGCAACGCAAAAGTAATAAAATCAACACGATTGTTCAAAAAACCCTCTGCTCTCATTCCAGTAGATTCTGAAGATCTCGTCATCATATTCCAGCCCACATTAGCAAGTATCAAATGTCTTCCTATCTGCCTAGAATAGTTTGCAGTAACATCAGCACTTATGGTCTGCGATCGACCGTCTCTAATGCTGTAGGAACCTCGTCTGAAAAAATTATCTCCTTCCCAAAGTGCAAAGCGTGTGTGATCGCCCGGAAGAAAATCTTCACGTCTATCCGCCCTATGCGTAAATCCAAAACGACCAACCAATCTAAGATCTCTCATAGCCTGCCACTCCACGAAAAAATTTTCTCTAATCTCTGAAAAGGTAGAGAATTGTTTGGTTCCAATAGCTGCATCATGTAAAGGATTCCAATAGCGCTGCAGGGTTGTCGCTCCTCTAGGTTGAAAAGTTGCCAGTAATTTTTGGAGATTACCGTATTCGTCAAACGGATCCCAATAAGGATTTAATCTCGTATATTGCGTAAAGCTTCCATAAGGCGAATCATTCGCTCGGTTGAACGATACGGTAAGCTGATTCCTGAACGTAAGATTTCTGTAACGATAAGAGAGATTGATGGTTCCGGAAACCGTTTGACGGTTAGATCCTTTCATAACTCCAACGTTATTGCTATACATGAGATCGATACCGTATCGCATAGCAGGATCCCCACCTTCAATACGGAAAGAATGTCTTTGTCCAATACCTGTACGCAAAGGCTTACGAAGCCAGTCAGTATCAACGCCTCGAGCAATATTTTCCATAATTCTGTTACGCTCGCGCTGCAGTTGTAGGAAGTCTCCGGAACCACTGGAAGTAAAGCGTCCTGAGTTGTCTTCTACTTGCAATTTTTCTCTGGCATTCGTCAAATTATAAGATGATAAGTCCGGCACTTCGATGTTTAGGTCGCCGGTATAACTCACTCTCAATCGTCCTGCCGAGGGAAGTCTCGTTTCGATAACAACTACACCGTTTGCTGCACGTGCACCGTAGATAGCTTTTGCCGCAGCATCTCTCAAAATGGTTACGGATGACACTCGGTTCATGTCCAAATCCCAAATTTGCTGAGCAGTCGCAATAAATCCATCTAAAATAAACAATGGCTCGTTCGGATTTCCATCAAACTCTCCTCTTAAGTTGAGAGATGTCTCTCCTCTGATTACCATATCGGGCATACGGTTTGGATCGGACCCAAATTCCATGCTTTCAGTCATGATAAACGAAGGGTCTATGTTCGACAAACTGGCTAAAATGTTTTGGCTTCCTGCACGCCTCAATTCTTCTTGAGACACAGTCAAAGCACTTCCGGTAAAGCTTTCCCTTTGTCGTGTAAATACACCCGTAATCACAACCCCTTCAAGCATGGCAGCAGATGTCATCATTCTCACGCCCATGGACACTGTAAAATCAGCAGGAAGTTCTACGTCCTCGTAGCCCATAATTGAGAACATTAATATGGCATCAGGAGGGGCAAAGATTGTAAATTCTCCATCAACAGAAGTCACCGTGCCGATGGTAGTTCCTTGTACCATCACAGTAACAAAGGGCAGTGTTTCATTTGTTGCATCATCAACAACAATTCCACTGACTGCTCGTGTTTGTGCAAAAACATTTGCTGCAAATAGCACAACAAATAGTGCTAAAAGTAGTGTTTTCTTGGAATGTTTTCTCATACTCAAAATATGCTTGATTGGTTAACTTAGTTTCTTGTTTTTCTATACATGTTTGTAGGTGAGCCGAAAGGACACCACAAAAATACAAACAAACAAACAAACAAACAAATAAACATTGTCCCAATACGTTTATTCGGACAAAAAAAATGTCTTAATGTCTAAATTTGAACAGAAAGGACTACAATGTACCTATTCGTCAAGCACTTTCTGTAAGGATTTTACATAAAAATTCGGACTTACACCGGTAACCTCTTTAAATACCTCGTAAAATGTACTTCGAGATTTAAAGCCAACTTCTAGAGCAACGGCTTCAATCGTATGTCTCGCCATGTGGGGTTCCGAAAATAGACGTTTGGCTTCCTCAATTCGATAGCCGTTTAGAAGCGAACGAAAATTTTTCTTCAATCCCATGTTAATGACTTGCGATACATACGTGCTGTTGGATTGTAATAATTCGGCAAGTTTGTCAATGGAAAATTCGGCATCGCAGATAATAGAGGTATCTTCCATGATATCCAAAACTTTATTTAGGAGTTCTTCCTGCATTTCTTCCGTAAGTGGGCTTTTTCGATATTTTTTTAACCCGGCATCCGAATGATTTTTCTGAAGCTCTGTGATTTCGAGATTCTTCTCAAACAACACATCATAAGCCTTATTTAGCTTTCTTTTTTGAAGAAAAACAAATATCGAATACAATACCACTACCAACAAAACACCTAAAACAATCAGGAGAATAATTTGTTGGAGATAAATTGTGTGTTCCTTAATTTGTTGTTGAATAACAAGCTGTTCGTTCTCTCGGCTCGCTTTCATCGTTTCATACAACTGCTGTAACTGACTAACCTCCGCAAATCGTCCAATATTGATGAGCGAGTCTTTTAACTTTGTGTATCTTTTCAAATGCTTATACGCTCCTGCCATATGCCCGGCAGACCTATTAATTTCCGATAGAATCAGGTAATTTGCCATCAGGACTTCTAATAAGTCATGCTCCCTTGCAACAGCGATTGACAAATTAGTGTAGAGTAACGCAGAATCCGTCTGATTAGCCCCAAGAAACACTCTTCCCAAACCTAATAAACCCCTTGCTTCGATTCGTGCATTTCCTGCTTTTCGAGCTTCAATTACAGACTTGTGGAAATAGTGAAGTGCCAAATCAAAATTATCTATTCTTTCGTAAAGAATACCCATACCTGATAATATGCAGTATAGAACTGCATTATTGTTTTTTCGGCTCAATTCCAGGGCTTTGTAGAGAAAATAAAATGCAGTGTCTGTATTTTGCTCAACAGCACCTAAATTATTCAATATACGTACCAAAAGCAATGTATCTGTGGCTAATTTTAGGGCTCTAAGATTATATGACTTGGCAATGTCGTGTCTATTGAGTTGAATATAAACAAATCCAATATTGTAATAAATATGAGGGATCGGTCTCGTATATCCGGCATCTTCGCATAAAATCAGCACTCTTGTCCACAACTCGTGGGCCGTACGAAGATCATGTCGACGCGTATGGATAATTGCAGATCGGTTGTATGCCTGAAAGACTTGCCCAATTGTTGCATTTTGGGAATGATTGTTGATAAACAAGCTATAGTAGATCAAAGCCACATCAAGATTGTCCTGAAAGAAATGATAGTTGGCTCTATCCAAAAGTTGTTGAGGCGAACGGTCATAGGAATGGCAGAATATAAAATGCTGTGCTTGCTGAGCTTGAACAGATGAAAAAACAAACCCTTTTCCTATGAGGAAAACGAGAGCAAGTACTATAAGGCGTATTTTGTTCATGGAAATTGGTACAGAGCTCTTCTGACAAAGATAATTTTGTTGGGCAAAGGTACGAAAAATTTTACTAAATTGCAACAAAAAATTGCTCAAACGAAATAAAATTCGTACCTTTGCACAGCAAAACCTACCAAACATTGAACAAACAAGTTAAATAAATATGAAAGCAATCCAAAATCAAAACTTCAACAACCAAAAAGTCCTCGTGCGTTGCGATTTCAACGTGCCTTTGCATAAAGAAACTCGTGAAATTACTGACGATACACGTATTCGTGAATCTCTGCCAACAATCAAGAAATTGTTAGCCGATGGCGCAAGCGTGATTTTAATGTCGCACTTGGGACGTCCATCAGAAACCAGTTTTGAAGAAAAATTTTCACTCAAACCCGTTGCCGAACATTTGAGCAAACTACTTGGTGTTAATGTGGAGCTAGCTGAGGATATTTTTGAAAATAAAACTATCGAAAATGCGAAAAATCTTAAGCCGGGCGAGGTTCTTCTTTTGGAAAATCTTCGCTTTTTACCGGGCGAACAAAAAGGCGATACAGCTTTCGCAAAATATCTGGCAGATTTGGGCGATGCCTACGTAAACGATGCATTCGGAACTGCACATCGT
>Ga0131853_10015100_pt1 | contig 14130 bp, 8 predicted proteins | sample TergutLab28metaG_FD_92764 | JGI IMG/M metagenome (GOLD analysis project Ga0131853, IMG submission 92764) | Labiotermes labralis P1 segment gut microbial communities from Petit-Saut dam, French Guiana - Lab288 P1 (version 2) (version 2) | ecosystem: Host-associated > Arthropoda: Insects >... | reverse complement strand
TATCCCTTTGTTGGGTCTTGTACAAACACGTGGGTTACAGCCCCAACAACTCTGCCGTTTTGTAAAATTGGGCTACCGCTCATACCTTGTACAATTCCACCTGTAATTTTTAATAGCTCCGGGTCTGTAATACGTATGACCATACCCTTTGTTTCGTCTGTGGTAAAGCGGTTTACGCTTTCTATATAAATTTTAAATTCTCTTACTTCGTTGCCGTTTACGCTGGTTAAAATGGTTGCTGCACCTTCTTTTATGTTAGCCCGTAATGCAATTGGCATTGGTTCTCTAATTACAATTTCGTTCCTTGCGTCCGGGCTTAATGTGCCATAAATACCCGCAGGGCTGTTTGTTGTAATTTGACCCAGTATACGGTTTGTATCAACTGTGCCTTCAAGTTCGCCAGGCACACCTCGTATACCTTTTTTTACTGATGTTACTGTGGAAGGCATAATCATGCCGCTTTTTACAGACATCAGTTTTTTTGTATCTACATCCATTATACCATGGCCAAGTGCACCAAAAGTACCTGTTTGTGGGTTGTAATAGGTTAATGTGCCTATTCCTTTTGTGGAATCTCGCACCCATGTGCCAATACGCCGCACGCCGTCTGTAGCGGCTACTGCGGGGGTTAGGGTAACTTCCATTTCCCGGCCGTCTCTGCGTAAATGTATTATTACGTCGCCTGTACTTTTGGCAACAAGCTGGCTCAGGGTTTCTTTGCTGTTTATTTCTATGCCGTTTACTTTAAAAATCAAGTCTCCGGCTCTAAGAATGCCTTCACTCGGGCGGTGTGCTTCGCCATCTTCCCCAAGAAAGCTACCCATACCAAGTACCATAACACCATCGGTATTTATGCGTACACCAATTGCTGTGCCAAGGGGTACAATTTTTACATCGGGTACAACATCCAGTGTAACCCGGCGCATGGGAAGCCCAAATAAGCCAATAACCATTTCCGCAGTACCGGGGCCGTGGGTTTGTATGGTTAATGGCTGGCGCAAGCCAATAGAAAAATCGCTTGTAACGGGTTGGTCGTTAACCATTGCTACTGTTGTGGTTTCTCCATTAAAAGTAGCCCATAGAGGCAGGCCAATATTAAGCCTGTGGGAAGCAAATTCTGTAAGTCGTATTTCGCTTGGGAAACGTAGCAAAAATGTTATGTTGCCTATGCAATAGCCTAGGAAAATTGTGAGAAGCAGGAACGTGATAACTTTATGTGAACGACGCATATAAAACAAAACCCCCTATAAGAGTATCTTTGTTTATACTAGCCTAAAGTTGAGATTGTTATACGTAAAATATGAACACAGATTCTCACTTTGCTGCAGCCAAAAAACCAAACATATACGCCATTGGGCCAATTGTCTGCATTACAGTATATTCGCATTGGTGTGGGAAAAGATAGACATCTAGGTACGCTTCTAACGTAGGCCATTTTTCCGGCTCCGGGAACATGGCGTCATGCCTTTTTATATTGTTAAATATCCAGCTTGGCTGGTTTTTTGCAATTCGCAAGTTGTAATTGCCATATACTGTTATGCCGTCCGGTGTTTTTTGCCCAGTTCTTCTGCTGTCGTGGTGTAAAACGGCTTGTGGCGTTTTTGTTCCAATGCCTGTGGTAAAGCTCATGTCCATTGGGTTGCCGCCGCAGGTTACATTGCAGGCTAATGCTGCAGCATCTTTGTATTTTTTATTTCCTGTTAATGCAAAGGCTCTTAACAGGTCGTAACAATCTGGAACGGAATAAAATGCACCATACATGCCAGTGTAGGCATACTCTGCAGACATTGCCATATTGTACGGGTTTTGCTTGGTAAACCAGACGGCGTAATCTGCCCGGTCTAGTATTTTTTTCTTGCAATGGTCCAGTATTGTTTTATCCCCACTCATACAGTATGAAAATAGTGCTTCCCCTGGTGCGTTTTCGATATCGTTTATAAACAACTCTAAATACTTGGCGGTATTGGTTAGCCTGTACATTTCAATGCCCATTAATGTTTTCATGGCGCGTATTTGAAACTTTGCATCTTCGGTATACATTTCCTGTTCTTCTGCCAAGTGGGCTTCTTCTTCCAAGCCCCATTCGCAGGCTCTTGTTGCGCTTTTGGCATAAACATCTGCCAAGGGGTTATTGCACAATTTTAACGCAAGTGCCATGCGGGCTGCCGTTGCCGCATAGGAATAGCTGGACCAATGGTCTGGTGCGTAAGCCATTGCTTTAAGTGTGTCTTGCCATGCACATTGGCCCGCCATGGGGTGGTCTTCCGCTTCTATGCCGCCCCGGATACCTCCGTTTGGTAGTTGCATTCTTCTGTACCCATCTATATTGTACATTCCTTCGTTTAAAATATCTGCAATTCCGTTCTTGCTTTCGGGTATGTTTAAATTAATGTTATTGAAATAATCTGGGTATAGTAAATACAATTCCGTTCCAAGGCGTGTTGCGTATAGGTGTTGTATTCGCCTATCCCAATCGCATGCATCGAAATAAGAGCCCCATGCGTCTGGTACAAGTTCGTTTGTGCATTCTTCAACTAAGTGGCCAAAGTTACCTGTGTCGGTTCCAAAGGCGTTTAAGCCGTTGCCGGATTTTAAAAGGCTGCATTTCGATTGATAGACAAGTTTGCCGTCATTCGAGTGGTATGGCCTGGGGCGGATATAGTCTGTATATGGTGCCTTTAGCTCTATTCCGCTCCTGTGGTGTAAAAGCCCTTTCATAGATATGCGGAATGCTTTTTCCCAAACACTCTCATCAATTTCAAATGGGAAGGAGCAGCCTACGTTTTCTACATATATCCTGTACACTCCCGGCTTGCTGTATTCAGAAAAATCCAGTTGGTAAACAGGAGAATAAGTGGAAATTTCGTCGCCATTTTTTAATGGGAATGGTGATTCATCTCGGGCAAGTGTGCCTGTTCCTTCGAAGCATGCTACATTATTTTGTTCGTTTACTAGCTTAAAGCGGACATTGGTGTATTCCATATTACCGCTCCCCATCCATAGGGAAAGATAGGCTTTCTTTTCCCCGTCAGAGCTTTTGTAGCCTAATTGCGTAGCGTGTACAGCCGGGGATTTTACGCAAAATGGGTTAAAGTGAAAACGAAGTTCCTTTTCCGCAAGCCCAAAATCTTCTATTGCCAACTTGTATTCATTATTCTCTGCCATTTGCCCGTTAAGTTTGATGAAAATGTTGTGCTCTACAATAAATTCGAGCGTTGGGTCTAAGCCGTTAACAGGCTTGGATTTGTAAAAGATTTCTTCTACGGTAATGGGAATGCCGGACGTTTCATCTGTTAATGTGTAGCAAGATATGTCTGTTGCTACTGCCCGTATGAAACGTTGCTCTACAAGTTTTTCCGGTAGCCAAACCTTCCAATTTGTTGTATCCCATACCAAAACGCCGTACTTTTCCCCATTTCTAATAACCCATTTTGTGTGCTGGCCATATGTTGGGTTTTCTTCTACACGGTCGCCTGTTTGGACAACATAGTCTTTTTGTGCACCGCCTTCTATGCGCCCTTGGGTTATAGTTAGGCAAATGACGGACTGGGAGGCAAATGAAATGCCGGTTATTTTTGAGTTTTCCATGTTCTGTCTCCTTCTTTATTTTTTGTAGACATAAAAGTGGATTTGTCTGTCAAACTTCAAATGGTTACTGAGAGTAACCATTTGAAGTTTCTATTATAATAGACCTCCTCGGAAACTATCCAATGCCATCTTTGCGGATAATTTTGCGCACTGCTGCGTCATCTTCTCCTTGCATTGCACAAAATTCTCGCGCAAATCTGGCATCGTCTAGTTTCCGAGGAGGTCTAATCTCCTACGCAACCGCCCGGTTGCAAATTCGACTATAAGCATAGCAACAAAAATTACTAAAATTATCGTGGTCAGGTTCGCAAAATTTAGCTGACGGTTTGCCCGTGCAATAAGCATTCCCACGCCACCTGCACCTACAATACCAATGGAAATAGAGTCTGAAATATTATTTTCCAACCTAATAGATACCCACGATATAAAAGCCGTAGTACAACTTGGCAATAACCCATGAATAATTATTTGAAACCGCCCGGCTCCTGTTGCCTTCATGGCTTGTATAATGCCAAAATCCTGCTCTTCAATACTAGCAATAAACGCTTTGGTTAAATACCCGACAGAAGAAAACATTAGCCCAACAACGGCAGTGGTATAGCCAAAACCTAAGCTTGCCACCACCATAAGAATAAGCACCAAAGACGGCACAGCCCGAATAATACTAACGGCCCCCTTTATAACCCAGCTCAAAGGTTTAAAAGGAGTGATATTACCAGCCCCAAGAAAGGCAAGTACCATGGAAACTACAACACCAATAGTTAGTGCACAAATTCCCACCAGCATAGAAATAAAGAGCTGATAAAAAATTTCAGGCAATGCTGCTGGGTTAAATGCTATAAGGCGAGGTACAACTGTACCCACATTGTCCATAAAACGTGTTATAAACAGCGTAAAATTAAGCTCTAAAGAGCGTGCAGAAAAAATAAATAACCAAACAAGCCCGGCAGCCACAGCTATTTGGCAAAGTTTATCTACAATAGGCGGCAATTGTACGCTGCGCTGTTTTTCCATTACTTTGCGTATTGTATTTACCAAAATTTCTGTTGCAAGCACCATTGCAACCAAAATAATAATTAACGCCATTGCACGGCGAAAACTGCGTAAGTCAAGATTCGTTTGAATAAGAAGCCCAAGCCCCCCTGCACCTACCATCCCCAAAACCGCAGACGCACGTATGTTAATTTCAAAAGAAAAAAGCGTCCAGTTAACCCAGGCCGGTATAAACTCCGGAATTAGCCCATGAAATAAAACCTGCCAATACCCTGCACCGTTTGCCCGCAGGGCTTCTAGTTTAGTGCCTGCAATTTCGTCTATAGAATCTGCATAGGAACGAGCTAAAAAGCCCAGGGTTGCCAGCACCAAAGTAACAACCCCAAGCATAGAGCCTATGCCAAAAATAAATACCAGCACCGTCCCCCAAACTAAAAGGGGTACATTACGCAGGAATGAAACAAAAAAGCGCACCGCCACCCGCACCGGTGGGAATGGGTTAAGCTCCCGAGCCATTAAAATACCAAAAAAGAACGCAACAAAGGCGGATATGTAAGTACCCACCACCGCAAACAGTAATGTACGCCATACAATTGGCATTTGCACAGCTATGTTTGTGAAGTTTGGTGGCATAAAGTTGTTGTTAAGAAAGCGGAAAAAATTTGGGAAAGAGGCAAAGACATTAATTGGATTAACACGAAGGTATAAGAAAGCCATTAGAATTATGGCAGCAATAAGTGACATTGCCGCCTTTGTACCTAATTGGGGGGAAGTCTTACGGTATTTACCTGATTTAAACTCCTCCAGGGCACAGGAATTACTATTCGTTTTATCTTCCTCTTCATATATATAAGCAATCATCTCGTCTGTAAGCTCTTCCGGGCTACCGTCAAACACAATGTTCCCGTGCTTCATGCCAATTATCCTAGACGCAAACTTTTTGGCAAAGTCTACTTGGTGCAAATTTACAATACAAGCAAGCCCCCGCTCACGTGTAGCATTTTGTATATGCTCCATAACCGTGGTAGCAGACGCAGGGTCTAACGAGGCAATTGGTTCATCTGCAAGCAAAAGCTTGGGGCGTTGCATTAAAGCACGGCAAATGCCTACTCGTTGCATTTGCCCGCCGGACAGCGTTCCCGCTTTTTGGTGCATATGAGACGCTAGCCCTACAGACGTAAGCAGTTTTTCTGCTTCAAGTTTATCTTTTTTAGGGTGTAGCCCCAAAATACTCTTGTAAAAAGGTACTTCCCCCAGCTTGCCATGGAGTACATTTTTTTTTACATTGGTACGTGCAATTAAATTATAGTGTTGAAAAACCATGCCAATACGGGAGCGTATTTGCCTAAGTTGCCGCCCATTAGCGGTTTCCACGTGTGTGCAGTTAAAAACAACTTCCCCGGAAGTTGGCTGCACCATGCGGTTTATACACCGTATTAATGTAGATTTCCCAGCACCGGAAGGGCCAACAACGGCTACAAATTCCCCTTGGTTAATAGCCATATCCAAGCCGTGGAGGACAAAATTTTTGCCGTCGTATGTTTTTTTTAGGTTGCGTATTGTTAGGATTGGGGGCATTGTGGCACATCCTCAAATTTGTGTTATCCTTGCTCTTCCAAATCAATATCCAAAATCTCTACCATAGACCGCAAATAGTCAATTTCCGCTGCATCTGGCAATGCATAGCGCACGTCTGCATCGTTCCAACGGGCAATGGAATAAGAGTTACTATCCCAGTTTACAAGAAAATTTTGAATTTGCCTACGTAATTCTTCCGGCAACGTATCCGTTCTTGCAATATACCCGGGGAATGGAATGTTTGGGGTATAGCCCAAGACCCGAACAGCATCTGCAGAAATTAACCCGGAATTTATAGCATTATTAAACTGAATGTACCCAACAGCCGCACCGTCAAAATCCCCATGAGACACACCCACAATGCTGGCATTATTGCTGCCAGAAAACGCAATTTCGCTAAACAACATACCCGGCGTAAGAATGTCGTCCCGGTTAAGGCCGTGACGGTTTATTAAATAATACATAGGATACAAAAAACCAGAGGCCGACGCAGGTGTTACAAAACCAAATGTACGGCCTTCAAGGTCCTCCATAGAGTGGATATCGTCCTGCCCGGTTACAAAAACCGCCTTGTTAATTGCATTTGGGCTGCTTGTAATGGCAAGCCGCTCTACATCCATAGTTTGTTGCGCCAGCAAGTATACAAAAGGAGAACCCCACATAAGGTGCAAATTCCCTGCTCGCATAGCCTCTATGCCAACAAGGTGTGTTACACCGGGCACCATTTGTACCGGGATGCCAATGTATTCCTCTAATGCCGTGCGGAATTCGTCAAAGGCGTTTTCCTGCTCTCGGTTGCCGTCGTCTATTAATATGGCCATGTATAGGGTAGTGGGTAGCTCGCCTTCATCTCCGTTTTCGGAAGAAGAATTGCCACCACAGGCTGTAAAGCTTGCTGCTATGGCAAAAAGTACTGCAAACAAAGTGAAAGCATTAATAAATTTTCTGAAAAAAGACAAAAAAAAAACCTCCTATGATTTTGCAAATCCGTCAGAAGGGGAGGGTGGGGGAGGGGAGTAATATAACACCTTTATTATGTACGCATTAGAAGAGCATTGGCAAGTTCCTGTATTTTGGAAATTGTAATCGCTTTCCTTCGCCGACATTACTCGGAGCAGGTACAAAGGGTGATTCTCAGCCTGTGGTGTAGCAACTAATGCCACACACAAGCACCCCTAGCGGATATGCTGGTTTGTTTGAAAAGAATGATAACATTGTTGTAATATTTTTGCAACAAAAAATTCAAGTATCAATTTTGCAATATTATACTTGACAAAAATTATCAAGTATAATATCATACCGTCAAACTTAAAACAAAGGAGGCGCCTACATGATGCTAACAAAGGAATGTGACTACGGCCTACGAATAATGCGTACCCTGGCCGATGAAGAAAAAAGAACAGTACAAACTATATGCGACATAGAGCACATTCCACACAAATATGCATACAAAATACTTAAAAAACTACAAAAGGCGGGGCTTGTTCAAAATAAACGCGGCCCTGACGGCGGGTATTTTCTACAAAAGCCCATTAACACATTTACAATGTACGACGTAATTAACGCCGTAGATGAAAGGCTATTTTTATTCGAATGTTTAATTAGCGGAGCACAATGCCCACGCAACACCGGAGACGCCCCCTGCACCATACACAATGAGCTTGCCCGCCTTCAAGTATTATTAGTTAATGAAATGAAAGCAAAAACCATTGAAGAAATTTTATAAAAACAATAAGGAGCGTAAAAAAAATGAGCCAAAAATTTAGTTGTTCCAGCTGCCCAAGTGCAGACAAAAAAATGGAATGTTTTGTTACAAATTTATCTGTAGAAACTGCATTCCACAGGGTAGACGCCCAAGAGGTAAAGTGTGGGTTTGGGTTGCAAGGGGTATGTTGCCGCCTGTGCTCTAATGGCCCGTGCCGCATAACACCAAAATCCCCCCGGGGTATTTGCGGCGCAAATGCAGACCAAATAGTTGCACGCAATTTCTTGCGTGCTGTTTCGGCCGGTTCGGGCTGTTATATTCATGTTGTAGAAGGCACAGCCAGAAATTTGAAAAACACCGCCCTTGCTAAAGGAGAGCTAAAAGGGCTTGCCACACTAGATAGGGTATGCACCATGCTTGACATAAACGGCACAGACCCATACGACAAAGCGGTAAAAATTGCAGACGCCATTTTGGCGGACCTTTACAAGCCGGTTTTTGAGCCTATGGAATTAACACAAAAATTAACATATGCCCCACGCCTTAAAGTTTGGGAAAGCCTTGGTATTTTGCCGGGCGGTGCAAAATCGGAAGTATTTAACGGAGTGGTAAAAAGCTCTACAAATTTAAATTCAGACCCTGTAGACATGCTGCTTCACTGCTTACGCTTAGGCATTTCCACTGGGCTTTATGGCTTACAGCTTACTAACCTTCTCAATGATATAATGCTTGGGGAAGCACAAATTCGCATGGCACCTGTTGGGTTGCGTGTAATTAACCCGGATTATATTAATATTATGATAACCGGGCATCAGCATTCCGTATTTGCACACCTCCAAGACCGTTTAACTCAGCCAGACGTTGTAGAAAAAGCAAAAGCAGCCGGTGCAAAAGGCTTCAAGTTAGTTGGGTGTACTTGCGTTGGGCAAGACTTGCAACTTAGGGGCGCACATTATACAGACATCTTCGACGGCCACGCAGGCAATAACTACATTAGCGAAGCAGTTTTGGCCACAGGTGGTATAGATGCCGTTTTGTCTGAATTCAATTGCACGCTGCCGGGTATAGAAACTGTATGTGACGAGTTGCAAATCAAACAAATCTGCCTAGACAGCGTTGCAAAAAAAGCAAACGCAGACATGAAGCAATTTAGCTTCAACGAGCGCGAAAGAATTTCTAATGAAATAATAGACGAAGTTATTGCTGCCTACCAAGCACGCCGCAGCTCTATAACCATGAACTTGCTGCCTGACCACGGTAACGACAACACACTTACCGGCATTAGCGAGGTGTCCCTTAAAGCATTCCTTGGGGATACATGGCAGCCGCTTATCGAGCTTATAGCTTCCGGGCAAATAAAAGGCCTTGCAGCCGTAGTTGGGTGCTCTAGCATGACAGCGGGCGGGCACGATGTTCTTACTGTAGAGTTAACAAAGGAACTAATTGCCAAAGATATTCTTGTACTAACAGCGGGCTGCTCTTCCGGCGGAATAGAGAACTGCGGCCTAATGACACCAGATGCAGCAGAATTGGCTGGGCCAAAACTAAAAGCAATATGCAAGCAGCTTGGTATCCCACCTGTGCTAAATTTTGGGCCATGCTTGGCCATTGGCCGTTTAGAAATAGTTGCGACAGAAATTGCAGAAGCACTAGGTGTAGACATTCCACAACTACCGCTGGTTATATCTGCGCCACAATGGTTGGAAGAGCAAGCGTTAGCAGACGGAGCATTTGCCCTTGCGCTTGGCCTACCGCTACACCTTGGTTTGCCGCCTTTTGTAACAGGCAGCCCCGTAGCACTGCAGGTACTATGCGAAGATATGAAAATGCTAACAGGTGGTCATGTATTGGTTGGCACAGACGCTGCAGTTGCCGCAAACCAACTTGACGAAATAATAATTGAAAAACGCAAAGCGCTAAACTTGCCAACTGACTAGGGGGTACAGTTATGAAACGCATAATGATTAACGCCCATAACTGCATGGGCTGCAGAAGCTGTGCTATTGCTTGTATGAACGCCCACAGAAAAAATGCTGAAAACACCACCGGAAACCTCTACGACTTAGATTTAACTGACCCGTCTAACGAATCCCGTAATTTGATTTTGCTAAACGCACAAAATAAGTTTGTGCCACTGTTTTGCAGGCATTGCGACCAGCCGGAATGTCTTACTTCCTGCATGAGTGGCGCATTAAAAAAAGACCCAACAACCGGGCTTGTTAACTATGACCAAGAAAAATGTGCCGCATGTTTTATGTGTGTTATGAATTGCCCTTATGGCGTTATAAAGCCGGATTACACAAAAACAAAAGTTATTAGGTGCGACTTTTGCACACAACACGGTGCGGAGCCAAGTTGCGTAAAAGTCTGCCGTAGCGAAGCCATTTATGTAAAGGAGGTGTAGCCATGAAGCATGTAATTATAGGAGCCGGCGCAGCGGGAATATCTGCTGCAAAAACAATAAGAGAGCTAAAGCCATCCGACGAAATTGTTATAATTTCCGGAGATAATGCGGTTTATTCCAGGTGTATGCTTCATCATTATATAAGCGGAGAGCGGAGCAAGGATAGTATTTCGTTTATTGACGACGACTTTTTTACAAAAAATAATATCCGTTGGGTTATGGAAAAAACGGTTACAGGCGTAAGCACAAACGAAAAAACAGTCCACTTTACAAATGATGCGGAAACGTTTGACAACTTACTAATTGCAACAGGTGCAGATAGCGTTGAGTTACCCTTATTTCGCACCAGAGAAAATAATAGCTCAAACGTTTTTGGGCTGCGCCATTTGTCAGACGCAAAAGCAATAAAGGATTGCGCCCAAAAAGCTGAAAACATAGTTATTATTGGTGCGGGACTAGTGGGGCTGGATGCGGCATATTCCCTTATAGAGCTAGGAAAAAAACCAGTTGTTATTGATATGTTTAACTCTATACTGCCCCTTAACCTAGATGCTTACACAGCTAAAGTATACAAAAAGAAATTTGAACAAGCAGGTTGCATCTTCCGTCTTGGGAAAAAAGTGAGTAGTGTAGACATGGGCGCAAATGGCGATGTTGTTTCTCTTACTTTAGACTCTGGAGAAAAGCAACCTTGTGATATGGTAATTGTAGCTATTGGGGCTCGCCCGGCGGTTAATTTCCTGACGAATAGCGACATTGAATGCAATAACGGTGTTATCGTAAATAAATACCTTGCTACTAATAAAGAAGGTATTTATGCTGCAGGGGATGTAGCCGGGCTTTCTGGGATATGGCCAAATGCTGTAAAGCAAGGGGAAGTTGCTGCAAAAAATATGTGCGGTATTCCTACAGTATATGACGATGCCTTTGCAATAAAAAATACTATAAACTATTTTGGTATTACAACTCTCTCCCTTGGGTTAACCGACCCCGGGGAAGGGGACACATTTGATATACGTAGCAGTAAATGCAAATATGAAAAAATTATTTTGCGAAACGGCGTTGTGGTAGGTGTTATTTTGCAAGGGGATATTGCCCATAGCGGTTTTTGGCAGTATTTGATTAAAAATAAAGTTGATGTTTCCAAAATAAAAAGACCTGTTTTTAGCCTGTCTTTTGCAGATTTTTATGGTTTGCGGGAAAATGGGGAGTATGAATGGGTAATTTGAAATAAAAAAATGCAGAGCGTGCTCATTTGTGGAGTGCTCTGCGTTTTTTATTTGTGAGGAAATTGCTTTGTGTGAAAGTAGCGTGGTTAATGCTTTTTTCTATAGATCGTTGAATATAGCAATGAAGAATAAAATTTATTAAATTGTTGATCAGGGTATTGACAAGTTACACGATATGTGATATCGTGTATTTGTAACAGGCGAGCAAACGTTTCTACGCTATGGACGGGATTTGCCAACTCCGGCAAGGGCTTTATGCCCTTAAACGGACCGCACCGCTTCCCCGCTCTAACCTTTGTAGTTTTGTTGCACCCAGTACCACTAGCACCACCCAGTACCACCAGCTGCACCACATGAAAGTGGAAGGCGTGCAAGGCTTGGATCCGGCCTATGCACTGCCATCTACGCTAGCAACTTTTATGTATATTGCAGCATTTTACCGGGGCCCGGGCCCGGTTTTATTTAAACAATCGAAAATTGAAACGAAATGATGTGAATGTGAGCTGTAAGTATTTATTGCTTACACATTTACGTTAACCCAAACATGGCTACATAGCCGTTTTTTTTGGGTTGCTTAAATACATAAAACTTTAATACAAACATAGGGGGAACAACAAATGACTTACGACTACTTTTGGCTCAGTGTTTTAGCCAATTTATTCAACCTACCCCCGATTGTCATATTATGCTACATGCCTTTTTACAAAAACCTAACCAAACCCATACGTACAATCGCCCTGCAAATGGGTGTGTGCTGCCTCTTTTTCATTATGCTGGGTTACGGGCTGGTTAGCATGGGGCTCATAAACGCAGGTGGGGGCGATTTAGTAACCACGCTGTTTGTGATGGTCGGCTATTTCTATTTCAGAAAAACCGTTAATGACGGGCACCAAAAGCGCAACTTTATATTCTGCATAGGCATATATGCCGGCGGCTTGGCCCACGGGTCTATGCATGTTGTAAATGGAATGGAATTTTGGGGGCCGGAGATTACAACCGCACAGGCTGTTCTTATTGACACCGCAATTTTCATTTGTATTTACTTGGTCGTGGGATTCATACTGCACCGCATTATAGCCGTGCGTATGCAGCGGGTAAAACCAAAAGATATGGACTGGATGTGGGTTATACCCTTCTTGTTCTCTATCCTGACGTACTTATACATTGTAGGCAACAACCTTATAGGCATTAACGATGCAGGCATTAACACTTTCTTTTTCCCTGTCGTGTTTATCATGCTCTCGATTATATCCTTCGTAGTATTTATCATAGTCATACGAATGTTAGAAAAAGCAGGCATCAACGCGCAGCTTGAATTAGATGCCGCCACCGCCAACGAACGGCAGCGCAGCCTTGAAAAAGAAAACGCGTCACTTGAAGCCCTAGCACAAATCAAAACGGCATTTTTACAAGATATAAAGCACGAGGCAAGAAACCCACTCCTTGCCATATCTCTGGGCGTGGATTATGTAAAAGAATATTTTGAGCCAAAGGGCAATGCGGAAGAGGCCGAAAAAGTGTTGGCGACTGTTCAAAACGAAGCCTTGCGGTTAGGGAGAATGATAAACGGCATGGTAGAACTGGCTACGACAGAAGGCGGCGAAACTGCCCGCCAAAAGGTCAACTTTGCCGAAGTTATCAAATCATTTGCGGGAAGTAGTAAGCTGCTGCTTGACAAAAACCAAAACAGCCTAAAAATCCAAATTCCGGATGATTCACTCTTTGTGTACGGCGAAAGCGAGCAGCTTGGCCGTGTGATAAACAACCTTATTGATAACGCAAATGACAGCGCTAAAGGCGGCACCATTTCCATAGAAACATCAACGGAGAGCAACTACATTATTGTTCGTATCCGTGACAACGGAAGCGGTATAGATTCTAAACTTATACCCCATGTATTTGAGCGGGGCATTTCAAGCAAGGGCAGCGATGGATACGGCCTTTCCATGTGCAAAACAATTGTGGAAGCCCACGGCGGCAATATACGGATAGCCAGCGGCAATCATCAAGCCGATGCAGGCAGCGAAAATGTCATAACCATCCCGAAAGCCATAGACGGCACAGAAGTTATATTTACCATTCCAATTTACAGTGGCCAGAGGAATTAACGGAGGGCAGTCATATGGACAAGAAAACAATACTATGCGTGGAAGACAGCCCCGTCGTACAAATGATGAACAAGCCATTATTGGAATCCAAAGGCTTCAATGTAATCATGGCTACGACCATTGCCGAGGCGTGGGAAGCCGTAAAGCAAACCATGCCCGATATTATCCTGTTAGACATACGCTTGCCAGATGGCAACGGACTGGATTTTTTGCGTGAACTTAGGCAGTCATCCTCTGTCCCCGTTATCGCGCTCACCAACAACAAAGAAGAACAAGACATAGTGGAAGGCCTAAGCAGCGGCTGCGACGACTATATCCCCAAGCCGTATTCCCTGCCCATACTTGGCGCACGGATAGATGCCCAACTGCGCCGTGCGGAGAAACTGCCGGATGTAATTATTAAAGGTGCCTTGACCATATGCGTTACGTCTGACGAGGCGTTGGTAAACGGCATTAATTTGGAATTGCCTAAAAAAGAATTTTCGCTGCTGTGTTATTTCGCGCAGCAGGATGGTAGGACCCTTG
>Ga0131853_10015099_pt1 | contig 14130 bp, 6 predicted proteins | sample TergutLab28metaG_FD_92764 | JGI IMG/M metagenome (GOLD analysis project Ga0131853, IMG submission 92764) | Labiotermes labralis P1 segment gut microbial communities from Petit-Saut dam, French Guiana - Lab288 P1 (version 2) (version 2) | ecosystem: Host-associated > Arthropoda: Insects >... | reverse complement strand
GGACACAAACAGACTACCAAAACAAACACTACAATATAAACCAAAAGGACGAAGGAACATAGGACGACCGAGGAAGAGATGGAGGGACCAACTTCATCTTGAGGATCAAGGAACAGGAAACACGCCTAACGTTTCATGAACATGATAATGATGATGACTAAATGTATTGTAGTTTTCTTCGCTGAATACATGCTAAAGATGGCCTAAAAAGGATGAAACATGAAGCAGGATTGAAACATGTCAGTACATTGCTGTATCTAATAATAATAATAATGCTTTAGTATATATTATATATGTGGTAGCCTGTTTTACTGCAAAAAACATTGGTAATTTTAAATAAGTATCAAAATATTTACACATTTCAAACCTTTGTGGCTTCTGATATATCACATGCTTATGTTACTGCAAGCTCTACATTTTGCTATAAATTATATTTATATATTCGCAAGTTTCTCAGAACAAAAGCTGTGATATCCTAAAGCATTAACAATATGGTCTTTAGAATGACAACAATGATTTTGCCGTGCTGTAGGAATCGACTTTCAAGCGTAATTTAGAGGGTATTTGGACTTCGAAAAGTTAAGCTGGATGAGCTGACATGTCACGTTACATCTTGTAGCTGTCACTGATCAAACATGGCTGCATGGTGTCATAAAAATGTTTAATTTGTGTGTGTTTACTTTCTGTTGGTACTGAAAGCGTGTCATGCTAGTTTGAAGTGACGCCATGCGTTTGACATCAAAAACTCGCTCATGAAACAATAGCACACATCGCCACTACGGTAAACCTGGCTGTAAGTACATCTCATGAACTCCATGTCGTTGAACAAAACGCTGTTACCTAAATTGGTAATTGTGTTACTGTAAACATAAGATCTACAAACTGTAAATACTTTTACGTAATGACTTTTAGCAATTATCCCTAATATGAGAAGCCAAAAGCGCTTTCGTAATAAGTAAAAAGCTGTTAATTAATTACGTGATGCAAACACAAGAGTTTTAGAAATGCGGATTTAAAAGCTAGCAGGTTAAACTGAAGAAATACCGTCCATAACTAAACTGAAAGGGAAAGCAGAATTGTGGGACTGTTGGTACGAATTAATGTCTTTTATTTTAGTAATCTGTAAAATTGCAATATTTCCTGAATGATATATATATATACGGCAGTAAAACCCATGCTTCCTTACATCTTTGGTGTTTATTCAAAATATCGTTCCGACAGACGCTTAAATATTTCTGGCTATTTAAGAGAAAAGGGCATAAACTCATCTACATCTAGGTCTTGGCGGAGAGCATTCATTATCACTGTCCTTTGTTAGCAAGGATTTTAAATTTCAGACACGTTTCAGTTGCACTCCGCAGTAAAATTGTCACACATTTTTCAGTACAGGATTTGTCACATGTAGGCAAATGAACACTTAAGACAGGAACAGTGACAAAGAATGCATTCTGAGAGAAATACGCAATAATTTTTTCTAAATCCTTGCTGAGAAAGCTCCACAAATCACAGCAACAATGTTTAACTTAAGTATGATCATTGTCAGCCGGAAAATACAAGGGCAGCACAAAAAATGCAGACATGTATATATACATTACTTACATATTTAGTTACTTACTCCAAGTAACAGAGCCCTTCTTAAGAAGCTAACCGGTTTACAGCTAGTCAAAAAATTCCCCACATTTCATGGAACCCGAAGGTTCATCACTGCATTCATAAGTGCCCGCCACCTGTGTCTATCATGAGCCAGCTTGATCCACTCCATACCCCCACATCCCACTTCCTGTAGACACATCGAAATATGATCCTCCCATCTACGCCTGGGTCTTCCAAGTGGTCTCTTTCCCTCAGGTTTCCCCACCAAAACCCCGTATATACTCCCACACGTGCTACATGTCCTCCCATCTCAAATATACGTTATCAGGTAATATTAAACCTATTTTATAGAGTGGCAATATTTTGAAAGGTTAAACAAGGGGGTTGTGTAGACAGAATATGCAACAGAACAAAGCTATCTGTGGTCTGACTTTTTCGATCACAGTCGGTCAAAGTTTCCATACACGCGTAAACGACACTCTGTAGGCTATTGTTCAGTGAATCTGAATACATTTTACAGATGGTGGAGGACGGAAGCTTGTTATATTACGATTGCATCTATAAAATCACCGTCAGTTTGCATGGCAACCTTCAGCGCGAGTCTCACAAAACCTACGCCCCTCCTACCCGTCACGTGACTGCAGCAGCTACGTAGGCAGACCAATACTGACACTTCCACCGCTCTGACTCCAGAATCACTGATCTACGCGCACACGACTTCACGCAGTCTACCGACTTGTGGCATCGGCCTAGGCTCGCTAACGTTACTTGCAACTGAAGCTGGAAACTTTTTGAAATTAATCCAGTTGTACTACCGCGCGCGAGTTCGGGGTTGCCATAGACAGAAACAATTACTTGGCTCAAGCGAGCCTTCAATAATAGCAGCAGTACTACAAAAAAAACAGAGAGTTATCTAAACGCATGAGTGTCACTAAATGTGCATTCAGGCGTGAAGTAGAACCTTCAGTTTTTTTGGTGGTCTTTCAGAAATGCTGTGCCCAAACGTCGAAAGCGAAAAATCAATAACTTCGGCAGGTTGTCTCTCCAAGCACACGATATTTGTATTTACAATTTTCTCTGCAGTGCGCCATCTGGGGGAAACAGCTTGGGGGTGGAGACACACACACACAGATATCTGGTGACTACATTCGAGTGTGTGTGTGTGTGTGTGCAACCTTGTACCTATAGTGAATAGGACGAAATAACGGAATTGCCCAAATCTCTTTCTTCTCAGCTGAAAATATTTTCTTGTCACAGAATCGGGAAAAATAGTTGGGTGGGTGGCTGAGTGTGCGCGTTGTAATTTAGGTACATTACATAAGCAGCGTTACGGTAAAACGTAGGGCTGCTAACGGATCAGATAATTATAACATAAAAATAGAAGTTTTTCAGATATTTTAATTATCCACATACACAGGGTGATTAAAAAAGATGGACTCAATTTCGTAAGTCTACATTTCCCGAAGTGTATATTGTATTGAATGATCTACATAACATTTGAAAGAAGAAGTCCTATTTTTTCAACCGCCACCACCAGAGCTCTCGCCTAGCGCACAGGCGTGCAGCAGCGTCAGTTGAGAGCAAAATTGCCACTATGCAGCAAAAGATTTTTTACGTGTATCAGAGGAGAACGTGAGACGAATTAAAGAGGGTTTTGAGCGTAGCCCACGCAAGTCAACCCGTAGAGCAAGCAGAGAACTTGGAATACCGCAACCAACTGTCTGGTGCGTGTTGAGGCGCCGTTTACTGTTCAATTGAGTCCATCTATTGAATCATTATGTTCAATTAAAGAAAAATTATTAGATTAAACGAGGTTCTGAATACCACACTTTGACCCCTATTTTACTTTTATACTTTGTCAAAAAGTAAAACACAATTCGCAAAGCACTGAAGTTGACGTATTGACTACAATTTTTTATATAATATTTTAAATACTTCACCGAAAACTGAATACGTTACAACGTGTATCATATCATAAACACGGCGTTCTTTATTAAATTTATTTTATTTAAAGAACGAGATCTATATTTTTTACCTTCCTGTTTTAGCATATTTTCCTCAAAGTATTTTGTAACTCTTAATACCTGATGATGGACTTACGGGCCGAAATATTTTGTATTTATATTAAATAATCAGAGAATAGTGAGTTGTGTAAGTTTATTAATAGAATATATTACTGTCACAATGACATGTTCAAATTCTACAAGTAAAACTGTCGTGAATCCACGAAATTTATTTCACACTTGGGCTGGCGTATGGGATATCCATTGCTGTTGCAAGGAAATGGAAATATGGCGGGTTGCATATTTAGTTCAGGGCGTAATCTTATTCGCAAATTTTTCTTAAAATTTATTCGTCAATAATTTAACTACTACAGCGTTTATTACAATTGAAAACAAAAATAAACATAACTCGAAAAAGAACCAAAAGATTTTGTTATAAATTAATATATTATCGTTTAATGATTCTGAAGAGGGTTCTAGTGCAGAATTTGGATATTATGACAGTAGGTTTTCTTACGACTGAAGGAAGATACATCTGTTCTGCTAATATGAGTGCCACACGTAGTGTGCCCAAGTACATATAATTATAAACATACTATGAAACTGAGAGAATACGTGCGACTTACATAATATAATGTATACAGTTTCACAGTTTCATCAAACCGTGAATCTACATTGGTACTGGCGATGGAAAACAGAGGCTTTTAATTCAATTGTGGACGAAATGTCCCTTACTGAAACTACAAATAAAGCGAAATACAGTCATTTTAATTACGGTGACACAATTTTCGCAGCTAGTTTGATTTGTAGGCTAACCGTAAAGTTGCATTCTTAAAGGTCATTCATCAGTTCCAAAACACAGCCGTATTTAACGATTCCTGATAATGCAATTCATTATATAATATCAAAATAACACTACACAGAGGCTACAAATGAAAGCAGAATACATATTTTCTGAATCCCACACGTTTATAATTTGTAATACATTCTTAAATAAACATAAATAATAATAATAATAATATTATTATTTATTTACTGCAATTGGGTTATTACCCAGTGGCAGTGGTTATTTTACATGTATACAAAACATGAAATCGGTTACTACTGAATTTAAGTCGGGAGGGCTAAATGAGAAGCATGTAGTGGCAACTTGGAATGTTGGGAACCATCTCAGCATTTTCTTTTAGACACAAGGAAACCAAGATAAACCTGTGTCGAGGCGTAACCTGTTTCGAGGTGAATATTTTAATATTTTAAAAATTTCAGAAATGTATTTGTAAGTTAAATTCTTTAATAATTAACAAAGTACGTACGATAAAACAACCCCAGTACAGATCTGAACAGGCCCTGAGGTTTCCGAGAGAGTAAGGCTCCCAAAATTTCTTGACAATCGTCACATGAAGGCCGCCTTTACCCCCTTGAAATATCTCAGGTACTCATTCGTGCTGGAGACTGAGTCCACCCAACGCCCATAGAACGGCCGGATGGATTGTGTTAATAAAACACTACAATGACATTATGGGGAGTCCAAACTGCGAACTTCTGACCTGTAGCTCAGCGTCTCAACCAACTTCAAAACCGCGGGTTCGAATCCCGCTCGAGGCTTGTGTTTGTTGCGTGTGGTGAAGGTAGGAGCTTCTTCGAACAGCTGATCATTCGTTCAGAGGGATTATACCAGGTGTATTTGTCTAATTGTGTGTGATCTAAGAACCTCAATAAAGATGCGGTCTAGACACAGTTTGATTGTGGCACCACAAAAAAAAGAACGGAAAGGGGCTAAAACCAACGGCGTTAAGGAAATAAATATATAAAGTAGACTGGTTTGTTTTTTTGGATTTTTTACCTTGAAGATGGGACCGATAGGTTGCCCCGAAACGTCGGTAAAGAATTACCACTAATCGCCTCGCAATAACCTAGAACAGTGCAGCTCTTAACTAATTCGCGGTTAACGCCTGGTGTGTTGGGTGTGTGAATATCTGTGTGCGTGTATGTAGGTGTGTGTGTGTGTGTGTGTGTGTGTGTTGTATGTTTGTGTGTGTTGTGTGTATGTGTATGTGTGTGTTGTGTGTGTATGTGTATGGGTGTGTGTTGTGTGTGTAAGTGTATGTGTGTGTGTTGTGTGAATACGTGTGTGTGTTGTGTGTTTGTGTGTGTGTTGTGTGTGTATGTGTATGTGTATGTGTGTGTTGTGTGTGTGTATGTGTGTGTGTTGTTTTGTTGTTTGTTTGTGTGTTGTGTGTGTATGTGTGTGTGTTGTGTTGTTGTGTGTATATGTGTGTTGTGTGTGTTATGTGTTGTGTGTGTGTGTTGTGTGTATGTGTGTGTGTGCGTTTGTGTATGTGTGTGTATGTGTGCGTGTGTGTTGTGTGTGTTGCGTTATGTGTCTATGTGTGTGTGTTGTGTATGTGTATGTGTGTGTGGTGTGTGTATTGTGTGTGTATGTGTGTGTGTTGTGTGTGTATGTGTATCTGTGTGTTGTGTGTGTATGTGTATGTGTGTGTGTTGTGTGTGTATGTGTGTGTGTGTTGTGTTTGTTGTGGTGTGTGTGTTATGTGTGTATGTGTATGTGTATGTGTTGTGTGTGTTTATGTATGTGTGTATGTGTGTGGTGTGTTGTGTTTGTATGTGTGTGCTTATGTGTGTGTGTGTTTTGTTGTAGTTGATGTGTGTGTATGTGTGTGTTGTGTGTATATGTCCATGCGTGTATGTGTATGTGTATGTGTGTTGTTGCTGTGTGTGTATGCGTGTGTGTTTTGTGTGTATGTGTGTTTTGTGTGTTTGAGTGTGTGTGTGTGTGTGTGTGTCTGTGTCTGTGTGGTTCATTTGATTTAACTACTGGCATGTTCAATTACATGCAAAGCTAGTCCCACATCGATTTATGTTTGGCTGTGTGGGCTAAAATCCATAAGCTGACAGGAAAATAATGTCATAATGATCATATGGAGCAGACACATCTTGCAGGAAGTAATGGCGCTCAAATTAGGAAAGAAATTAGTACTTACGTAATGAGGTAATCAGAAACTCTACAGGAATATTTGCCTGTTACTGTAACAGTAGTATATATCGGTATGAACTTCGTAACCCGTGTGGGTGTTTCCTAATAAATCCATGGTATAGCGCATTAGCTCTTGTGTGTGACGTACTGTAAAAAATTACGGTACGGGGAAAGGGGGTAATAGGGGTAATGAGGCTTGGTGTAATGTACTGGTATTTTTTTGTCTTATAAGTGCTGCGCTTGTATAATTTCCCGAAAGTATTTAGGAATTTTAAATTTTCAGCAACTTGCAGTATTTCCATTAAATTGTCATCACTTTTTCTAAATATATGTGTGATGGAATTAACAATTGAAAATTGACGTGAAAGTTGCTGAAAGGTGGAAATCCGATTAAAATGAATAAACGTGAGTAATCCTGTTTATTCAGAGAAGGCCAAACAGCTAATTATGTTTGTGTTGTTTAAACTTTGACCAGGTGACATGAGCCAGTGGGATAAAAGGGCTTTAATCCACATTCAAATGTTAGTTCCTGTATCATACCCAGCTTGCAGCTCACTAAATATTATTTGTCAAGCAGTGCATTGTCACACAACCTTTATTCGTATTGTAGCAAACATATTTCACCCAAATGGGCTACAAATTATATTTCGCTTTATGTAAAATGAAAGTCCACTTCGATGGAAATACAACTTCCGGACATCGAAGCCGTTTGGAAGAATATGATGATGTCGCTGGAGGATAATCTGAAAGACGGGGAGAAAAATGTTTCCCAGAGTTGCAGAGGCAGAGGGGAATAATTAGAACGTGGTCCCTCTATTTAAGCTACAAGGAAACAGCGACATTGGCAAAAAAAAAACGATTCCGGGAACTTACAGATACACATTTTGAGTGCATTTGAAAGTACAGACATAATCACAAGTACTCACAAGTAACAATTTCTCTCCGAACAAAGCTAGCAGAACCAAATGCAGGTGAAGAGTCATGTTGTCCAGTTACAGGCCTGGTAGATCCCCCCCTAGGGCTTCAGAAATCTGATGTTCGCAAAACGTCCAGAAAATCGGGACATGCAGGTGGTAAGGTGGTCAGCCCTACGCATTGCCAGCCTTTACCCCCCAGGAGATACACCTGGTACTCATTTGGTACTCATCTGTGTTGGAAGTTGAATCGACTCTAGGGCCATGGTGCGGACGGAAGGAAACAAATTTGCAGGTATTGAGAGTTAATTATTGAAGGACTGATGGGGACCGTACAGCATAAAAGTGTACTGCAACTGGTGTATTTAAAGCGAGGTCTGCACCGAACGGTCCCTACGGCTGCCACGATTTTAAGCAAACGAAGAAAGGCCTTGCATCCGCTACTCAGAGTTGCGTAATACACCGCAGTTTGAAAGAGACAAAGATGTAAGGAGATCTACCGGAACTTACTACACTTCGAGGTTGGAACTAAACCTGAATTTTTTTCGACAGCTATGCACAGACGTTTTCAATATCGAATTTGACGAAAATTCGTCCAGTGAGAGGCGTGCTGGTACGTGAAGAATGAATTAAATGACTAGGTAGTAGGCTCTTAGGCGATTATGTGAAAGCTCCTCTTACATATTAAATATAGGTCAGAGGTAATGATGTTTCACCCTAGATGAGGTTACGACTGCTTAGAGGGGATTAGAGGTTTAGCTCTGCTCTTTCTTTAACCTCAGCGCTAAATGTGGACCCGGCTGCTTCAGTCGCCGAAACATATGGGCTATTGTATTTCATACATCGAATAGTGAATTCACACTTAATTTCCAGATTATTCATCATTAATTTGTCGAGAAAATAAACAGATTGGCAAGAAGTGGAGAAATACAGTAAAGATTCTCTCTGAGCAAAATGGTATGATATGTATGAACTTAGCTGTCTTTCAAAAACAGAAGCAGCGGATACTCCAACAACAGCCATTTTTTCATTACGTGGCAAGTGTACTTTTACTTTGATGACTGCCATCCGTTTCTCCTTTAGCACACGTGTTAACCCACACAATTCAAGGTCATTCCAACACAGTTGTTATTAATTAGATATACAATAACAGTTGTGATGACACTGACCTAAAATAACTATATTTTTTCTTTCTCGAACGGCATAGATTCATACAATTTTATGTTTTTTATGTTTTGTTGACCGTGCATCCTGGATTGATATTGTAAATAACCAACTTGACGTACAATTTTTCATGTTTGTTTATTTCTATTCTCTACATGTTTCGGGCAGCCATGTGCCCATCATCAGTTTAACCTGCATACCAGACGGTCATCTGCAGAGAGTGACATAAACCAGGTGTCGCATTGATACAATAATTCTCCTGATGATGGGCACATGGCTGCCCGAAATATGTAGAGAATAGAATTAAACATATATGAAAAATTGTACGTCAAATTGGTTATTTACAAGGATTCATAAAATATTTTAAAAGGAGTCTACACTGAAATTCCTTTAAGTTGGTAATTTTTTTGTCCTCTTCTGATATAACAGTTTTGTTCAACTTACACTGAAAAGATATTTTTGTTACTATGTGAATTAAATAATAGTACAAGTAATGCTGAATTAAATTTGAAGTTTATACAAGAGCATTTGCCTGTACACAGTTCACATTTTAACTTGATCTAATATGCAAACGTTTGCTTCCCTTCTTCTGGTGATATGTTGAGTGCCACTGAAATATTTTTATTTCCTTACTAGCCCAATTGACACGTTAATAACATTAGTAATGGCATTAAAATAGAAGATGTTTATCCCAATCCTGACGTCAGTAAATACCGAAGACATGAAAGGTATGTCACTCAATGTAGCTATTGATAATTATAAACAGTATGGGATCCCACAGTGTGTGCACTCTGTGAATGTACCAGGAATGTGTTTTCATATTTCGCCTGATGATGGTTCCTTGGAACCGAAATATGTCGCCGAAATATGAATATTGATCACTATATATATGTACATACGTCTCATCCCAAACAGCAGACCAGACAGCCACCCATACAGAGTGAAAAATACCAGTGTCGCATAGAAACAGTAAGTTCTCCTGATGATGGGCACATAGTTGCCCGAAACATGTAGAGAAGTTGAAATAAATATACCAAAAATTAGTGTGTATACAGTTGGCTTCATTTGAAACAGACTAATATGTCCATTTTAAATTTCAATATTAAAAAAATTGTGAATACGGCAAATAATAATGTTTATACTGGCAACAAACTATTTGTAGCCTACGGATGCATAATTTGAAAGTATCACTGTAGGTTTTCAAGCAATATGCACGTACGTAACAACATAATTATGTGTGCTATCTGTAGGTTTATTTGCATAACAAAGGAAAAATAACTACACAATTTTCGGGGTAATTAATATAGTTCATCGCGAGAGCAGTGGAAATTTGTTTTAGTGAGCGTAATTATATGCACGTCAGCATAACGACTCTGGTGTCGATATATGTACAGATAATGAAAGGGTTCGAGTTCCGATGCAACAGGCAGAACACATAATTACATTTAATTGTCTGATTAATAAGTTTACGGTATTTGCTGCTGGTGTGGGCGCGATGACCACCATCTCCGGTTAAAATTAATTTTCCGTTACATTTGTTAACGTTCGCAGGGTTCATTACAGTTATTATAAGCCCAGCCCTGCAATTTGTCAAGTTTTGTTGTTCTGTGAAGAACATTATCCAGTTATCAATCAACTTTCATAATCAACACGAATTTTGGCTCGGAGGTTGCCGTGTGCATGATTACACTTATATTTCAGAGCACCAAATTGAATCAAGAATTAAAATTGTTAAATATTTAGGATTACAGAAAAAGTTTCTTGTATCCTATTTGATTTTAAATAATAAAACTCGCCTGTATTATTGCTCATAATTTACGCTTTTCGATAAACTTGTCATCGGTGACAAAGTATTCCTGTTAAGATATTCACCATCACTCATCAAACTTTTGAGTTATTCCTTCTTTCCATCGTCTGAATGTAGACAAAACATCTCAGTCAGTCAAATTTTCAAAAGTTCCAATTTCCTAGAAAACACGTGTGTTTCGGGGCCTAATTGGTTTTGTAACAAGTAATTATACAGCAATAATCATAAGCACATGGCAACGTAACATTATTAGCTCTTGGCACTTAGTCTGTCCTCTGATAAGTTAAAATTAATAAAGTCAAAAGAAGTAAAATTTAAATAATACAGAAATTTGTGTGTCTAGCGTTTACGTTATTAATTTTAACATATAAAGCGATGAACGAAGTCTAATAAAGTTACGATTCGTAAATCAGTAGTCGGGTTTAATGAAATATCGATTCTTAAAGTCTTTCCGTAAATATATTCGTACTTCCGAAGTATCACGTTCTCAAGGCTGTGTTACTGAAGATTCAAGTATCCTTAGATGTTTTGCTTTGTCGAACAGCACGAAAGTTTCTAAGTTTATGTGGCTGGTCGTGGTGCTTGTGTCTTCCGTTTCCTAACATCCAATGAGAATCTCTTCTCTGCTTATCACTGAAGCTACATAAACCTTACCACGGTAACCACATATGATGTCCAATCGGCACGGCGATATGGCAGAAAACTTGAGGCGATACGGCAGAAAACTTGAATATCATTCTTTTTTGTTTCTTAAACACGTTACGAAATTAAAAACAATTCGATAGATTGAGTTTTTATTAAACTTACTTCAATATACTTTAAGTGAAGGAATATAACTCCGGCATGTGACACTGGTTTGGTGACATAGTTACCGAGAAATTGCTCCATCAGTCTTTGGTTCTTTTTCAAAATTTCGAAACGCACAGAACGACGGGTACTTTACAGGAACACCCTTTGTGTCTCTATGATATCTCGCCCAGTTCTTCTTCGGATGACAGAAGTTTCGGACAGAAGTTGTAGAGAAATCAAAACACACATTTTATGTTCAAGAAATCTCTTGGCGCGCATCGTTCCGTTTGTGAGATAATGTTGAGAATTATTGTAGAACTGGACAGGCCACAGATGGCAATATAATACGACACATGTCCATTACATGGTGGATACGTAAGGCTACAGACATGTACTCAAAATATGTAATACTTTTCGATTTTTCCAAGGCAACAATGGTTAGGCGAAGGCGCCTCAGTGTTACGTTATAAGTACATTGTCTGTGTTGTTGGGTTAAAATTCGTGATTTTAGTTCATGGCTTCCTTTGCCTTCGCTAGAAACGTTAGTACTTAGCTACCAATCTGCACGGCGAAGTCACATTCAATCAATCATCTTAGCAATTAACCAACTTAATACACAAAATCTTGTTTTATAATAAATTTATTATATGCCTCTACATGTTTCGAGCACTATGTGCTCATCATCAGAAGGTCAAAATTCCATTATACAGCATCTGGTATCGTCACACCTGTATGTGGCCGTTCGGTGCACAGGTTGAGAGAGGGAGAGTCCTCTTTCAACCTGTGCACCGGACGGCCACCTACAGAGTGTGATGAAACCAGATGCTATATAACACAATTTTGACCTCCTGATGATGAGCACACAGTACTCGAGACATGTAGAAGCATATAATAAACTTACTATAAAACAAGATTTTGTGCATTAAGTTGTTTAATTACTAAGATTATGCTGAGATGCACGGTCAGCAAAACATCAAGATTCAATCAATCAGTAACAGGAGTACTCGGATTTCAAAAAGTGTATTATGTTCATTCCAAACTGAATAGAGAGTTTTGATTGTACAGACACTACTTTTACCCCACTACACCTCCCATGTTAAGTGGGCCCGCATCATCACGCCTTATCGCACCCTCACGGATGGAGGAGGCGTCCGTCAGGTACGGTGAATAGCTGGGAAGGTACAGTGTATGTAGAGAAAAGTACCGGTACTCCTGGGTGGTTACGTTCAAAAAAGTAACAAATACCGGACAAAACGAAATTGTATGTTACGAAATTGAGCACAGGAAAACAGATTTGAAAGTTTGTGGTGCAACTTACACAAAGGAAACAGAACATTATTTTTGGAACTTGTCATGTCAGGAGCCTTTTTATGTCACATTCATTTAGACGGGCTGTCAACATATAGCTTGGGTTTGGTGGAGGTGAAAGATGTCCGATAGCAAGGGGTGACAGTAAACTAGCAGAGAATTAATTGTACGTCCTTCTATGGAGAATGACATTGAGATAATGAATTATGGACAGGAATTTGTACAGATAATGAAGGAATGCGGGGTGTGCATAAGCAAATGACATCAGCACTTGACGGCATGCGGGTTGTTAGAAATGTGTACAGCAGTGGTGGTCAGTTGGTCGGCAAGGGCAAGAGGAAGAGATTAGAAACTTGCGAATTGTCGTTTTTAGGAACACTCCCATACGAAAATTAGGTTCATTATGTCTATTCGTCTGTGTCTGTATCTCTCTGACGAATGGTCCGCATGGAACAATTAGACTCCCACTGGAAAGATTTTCATGAAATTTGATATCTGAGTTTGATGTATGTTTGTCCGTGCATCGGTGTATAAGCGTAGAGACGAAAACCAACTAGATGCTACTGAATGGTTTATTGCACTTATAATCTTCTCAGCATGTTTCGGACACTTATATGAGGGAAATTTCCCTCATCCCGGATGCATAGCCTGCTGCCCTGCACCTGATCGTCGACCACCAGCAACCAATGCATTACACATCACATGCGACAATAACACAAGTATAGTCTCGAGCTCCTGATAATGGGCATATAAGTGCCCGAAAGATGTTGAGCAGATTACAAGTGCAATAAACCATCCAGCAGCATCTAGTTGGTTTTCTTCTCTACGCTGATATCCGAGTATTAAAAAAAAAAAACCAGTAAAAAAATCAGCTTCCGTTAAAATCTGACATTATAAAGGGCATTTTACGTGAAGATATACGTACATTCATAATATCCCTTTCACTTCTTCTTAGAATGAGAAATGTTTCACACACAGTTGTAGAGAAAACCAAAACACACATTTTATATGCAACACCCACTTTATCTAAATAGTATTGTTACGCTAAGGGCAAATTTTATAATAACTAATTTGCTATTTTTTTGTTTTGTTATTTTAATTTGTGTGTAAGTGTTACACAGCATCTTTGGGAGCAAGATTAACGCGGGTATATTACGTCATAGCGTCCTTTCTTTGTCTGAAGTCAGCGTGCCTTCAGCCAGTCGGAGTCTTACAGCGTCAGTGTGTGTGCGTGTGTAGCAATCCAAGGGGGAGCAAGTAGGCAGCACGTCTCATTATAATTGTGATATAACAAAGGGTGATAATTCTGGGCTGCATAGGGCAGTAATCACATTCAATACTCATAAGGAGTGTATGCTTGAGTGCATTTATCAATAATCAAGGTGTTAATAATATCAGTTGAACGAACAGTATTAAATGAACTTGCGTGTGCAGTATAATACTACATTATATAACAGTACATTCAGTGAATAATTTGGTACTATATGATAACTGATTATTGTGTATGGCAAGTCGACATTAAGAGTGGTATAGTGAGTGTGCTAACATTTATTATTG
>Ga0131853_10015098_pt1 | contig 14131 bp, 7 predicted proteins | sample TergutLab28metaG_FD_92764 | JGI IMG/M metagenome (GOLD analysis project Ga0131853, IMG submission 92764) | Labiotermes labralis P1 segment gut microbial communities from Petit-Saut dam, French Guiana - Lab288 P1 (version 2) (version 2) | ecosystem: Host-associated > Arthropoda: Insects >... | reverse complement strand
GTGCGGTAATGAACCTTCAGGTTCCGTGAAATGCGGGGAATTTCTTGACTAGCTGCAAACCAGTTAGCTTCTCAAGAAGGACTCTGCACCATGGAGTAAGTAAGTAAGTAAGTAAGTAAGTATTGTTCCCATCGCAATTGCGTAAGACAGAATTTCTACTTTTTTTTCACGACATTGGTTTCAAAATGACAAGAACTGAGACTGTATTATTTCTTTGTGTGATTCCTTGACGTCTGAATTTTATATGCCGAAGTTTCGGAACACTGTTTGTCCCACCTTCATAGGTGGTGTAAGCTTACACCACCTATGAAGATGGAACAGGTTGTTCCGAAACATCGGCATATAAAATTCAGACTCCAGGGAATCACACAAAAGAAAGAATACAACATTCAGAACACGGCGAAAATTTGAAATAGAGAAGAATTAAGGTTTATATAACGACAAATTGCTGCCATCTTCAGGTTTATTTCAGTAAACGTCTATAAGAATACACGCGTCGCAGCGAAGAAGGTATACTTTATGCTTACGGTCACAAGAATGTCAAAGTCTAGAAATATTTAATACATTGATTAACTATTAATTTATCTTTCTCGCTAAACTCAAGATATTATCAATTTAGGCTTTTAATGAAACGCACGTATTATGCGTTCTTTTCGAACATATTTTATAAGCTGTAACTTCAAAATATCAGAAAGTCCTGTGCCGACAAGACATTATCTCTTAAATTTACAGAATGTGTATATACTGTATGGAGAATTTGGGAATTGGTTTCGTCTGGCTGACATTAATTCATTTCATAGAATACGGACAGTGTTTGACTAGAAACGAAGCTTCAGTAATGCTAATTGAAATATGTCACATGAAACTTCCATTAAGCTAATGACACACCCACCTATAACTCACAAATTATATTACTATATTGTAATGTGTTGAAGTTTTGCGGTTGTTTTTCAGGATGAATAAAACTAATTAATATCAACATGAATTCTGGGGTATGTCAATATCAACAAATGTAATATGCATGCCATTCTCAGGAGATAACTTTACAGCACTGCAGATATAAAAAAGTACAGTAAACAAAGTTCTACATTTCATTTACATTAAAAACAAGCCTTATTTTCGAAACAAATAATGCCATCAAATTCAACACACTTTAAAAGTGTTCCATTTACACTATAATTTCTGTTGCATTCCACTATATTCAGGACGCTTAATTACGTACGTAATGTATAAACGATTCGCGTTTCGTGAATACAATTCGTGCAATTAAAATAGACTATAGTTAAATAATTCTTGTAATGGTATTACTAGGTTGAACTGGTATATGTTTGTTCATAAAGAACAATAATCATCTTTATTAGAAACAATTGTTAGTATATTTTCTTTAATATATTGGTTTCTTGGCTAACACGCCACCACTGATGTAAATGCACAAATTATACACCATATGACTTTTCTTTAAGGATGTGCGGATGCAGAAACTAAGTAGATTCCAGTCATGTGATATACTGTATGATGTTCTTATAAAGGTGTTACTGAAATTCAAGTCTTCGGGCATGTTAGGCGTTGTCGAGATGTCGGTGTTTAGCGACGCGTAGATGGCCACACGGTTCTTCAAAATATCGTAATTATTTACAATTCGGCGCGAAGTAGCATTAAATGAAACTTCCTATCCAAGCACAAATATTCCATACTTTTTCCGAAGTTGGCCGACGGTCCGAAACATTTACTGTTTCAATAGATATTTTATGAATTTTTATAAAGTGTACTTTGTTGGTTATGTTCCTTTATTAAATTAGTTTACACGGTAATAAGGTAGGGTAATATGTGCAAAGAATGGAGGAGACTGCATAACGAGGAGCTAAATGATCTGTACTCCCCACCCAATATTGTGCGAGTGATAAAATCGAGAAGAATGAGATGGGCTGGGCATGTGGAGCGTATGGGTGAGGAGATGGGGGTGTATAGGGTCTTGGTGGGGAAACTGGAGGGAAAGAGACCACTGGGGAGACCTAGGCGTAGATGGGTGGATAATATTAGGAATGATCTCAAGGAGGTGGGATATGGGTATATGGACTGGTTTGGGCGGGGCCAGGATAGAGATAGGTGGCGGACGCTTGTGAGTGCGGTAATGAACATTCGGGTTCCTTGAAATGCGGGGAATTTCTTGACTAGCTGCAAACCGGTTAGCTTCTCAAGAAGGACTCTGCACCATGGAGTAAGTAAGTAATATGTGCAAAGATGACCCAGCGGTCGTTCGTCTAACCGTAAATTTTTTTAGAAACCTTAGCACTAGGAAGGAACACATGTTACATGTCTGGAAAGTAATCCAGTAGCGCTTCTGGAAATGTGCAAGTTGTAGCCATTATTTACATCTCAAAGTTTCACATTTTTCTCTAAAATAAGTTACGTAATTTCTACCTGTCTATGATACACAGCACTTACTTTACTACTTCTCTATGCTTTTATACATTAAATAATATTAGCAAGTCCACGTGAGAGGCGGGTCTAAATTTCTGTACTATTTCATACCGTTACAAATTTTCGCCTGCTAAACCTTTTCAACATGATCACCTGGAACATCCTTGAACCTAGTCTGAATAAAGTCGCCGCACTGACAGATGGATGAAGATGCCCCCTTGGTGCTTTAAATGACTGTTTCACTTCAATTCAAATATTAATCTGTATAATATTTTCGTCAATATATTACAAAAGGACTGTAAAATGTTGCAGAAAATCTTTGTGTTTGCAAAGCATAAACGAAGAACCGCAATATTGAGATGGAATACTAGCAGGATCGAAGAAGCTTCGGAAGAAATAGTCATCGTACATAAACCGACTAATATGTGTCTTCGCTGAAGGGTCAGTATTTTTCTTGGAAACCTTCAGATAAATTATTGTTGATATTAGATGGAAAAGCATCTCATTTTAAGAAATTTTAAATCATGGAATTTGCAAGACACCACAAATTATCTACTACCCTCCTGGACTCTTGAAATTTCCATACAATTGAAGCCACAGGCGGTGAAAATGTTCTATATATATAGTGTATGTGTATACACGAGTATAATATATATTCATACATATATAATATACAGGGTGGCGCGGAGCCGACTGAAACATTTCAAATGGACATAGATAATATATAGAAACAGGGAAAAATAAGCGAAACCGTCTATAAATACGTCCAATTATGCTATTTACTACCTACACATTACAAGCTTATTTTCTGAACATCAGGCAGATGGCCTCCGTTTACATCAATACATTGTTGTAAGCGTATCTGGAGGTTGCCGTACACGCGCCTCCGTAGGTCCTCATCAATAGCCGCAACTTCATCAACAATGGCTTGTTTGAGTTCTTGAATAGTCACGATACGCCTCCGGAACACACGGTCTTTCAGGAACCCCCACAGGAAAAAATCTGGTACAGTAAGGTCGGGCGACCGAGCAGGCCAAACGATGTCGCCGAAACTACGAACACAGGTAACACGTTGTTGCACGTTCCAACGCTCCATTGCGACTGACCATATGAAATGGCGTCCTCTCCTCTACCGTTTCCCTTCCCGCCAACCACGGCAATCTATCGCGCCGGCGCAATATTCAAATTTGAAATGTGTCAGTCGGCTCCGCGCCACCCTGTATTTACATATATGTACATACATACAATTTAATCCACATGGTTCACAATTTTCCATGTATATATATATATTATCATTACTCTCATTTGTATCTCTTTTTACACTTCCTTAAACCGTTGTCTACGATAATTTTTTCCTTGCATTTACGAGCCATAGAGAGGCACAGAGCTTCAGTCGGTCGAAATATATTGAAATTTCTATTTTCAGACAATAGTTCATACACGGTTTGTCGGAATGTTGGTAACATACGTAGCAACTGAACAAAATGTCCATGGATATAAGCAGCTACATAGTATGACTCTGTATCCATAGGTTAGTCTTAATTACCCTGCATGGAAATCCCACTTTTTGCTGCATTTTACATTCTCATTGACTGTACTGCATTCCTCACATTTATCCCTTGAACGGATCGAATTTCGGAATAATTACATTTAACACAAAACATGTTTTGACTTTATCTAAACCACTGGAACTTTTCTCATTTCAGAAAACATCACTCGACATGGGAGCATACTAAACGTAATCAGTTCGACATTCGAACTGTTTGATATTTTTGTGCGATTTTAGCGGAAATTGAAGTTTCTGGGCTGATTTTAATTGAAATCATTAATGCAATTTAAAAATAATTATAGATAATTAGACGAACCCTACTCCCCAAACAAGTATTTTTATTGAGTTCCCCCAAGAATTCCCCAACTATTCCCACGCGCGTGGGCTGTCGGATGAGTGGGTCATGCTAATATGATTAAGGAGCCAATAGTACGTGATAATTGATAGAAGTGACAAACAAACCCTGAATAAGAAGAATGTATAAAATTAGAGCCGAAGAACTCAAACTGAATGTCAGGAAGAGTGAAAACTCTACGTACGTTTACACTGACGCATTATGTTTATGACATTCAGCTACAAGAAAAATCGTAAAATGTAAAAACTAATTTTTCTTCTACTGAACAGAAACAGAGTGGTATTGTGCTGGCATTTAAGTGCAGAAAAACTGTGTGAACGGACGACAAAGGAGGAACAATTTAAAATAAAGATAGGCATGGTACTGTTAACGTAAGATTGGTGCGCGTTCGCGTAAATTTTATTGCCATGGAAAATAAAAAATTGTTACATATTCTGAATGTAGGCTTGTAGCCTTGTTTATCCAGAATGCAAAGCGCTTGTGCCATATTGTCATCTGCTGCCTGTCTGGAGTTACCATATTTTTTTACATTATCTCATAATTACACAATTTTCGGAAGAAGGTTGCGAACATAAAATAAGTGTGTTGATTTTCTATACAAATTTTACCTGAAATATTTCTTATTCTTAGAAGATTTCAGAGAGATATTGTTATCAACGTACATAGGCCTTCGTGCAAAGTACCCGTTAATCTTGTATGGTTTTAATGAAACTTGAACATTCTAGATGGGTTTTCGAAATATACTTCAATATCGCCGTGTAAGAAAATTCGTCGAGTGGAAGCCGAGTTGTTTCATGCAGACGGACGGACAGACGGATAGAGGAACCGACAGGTGGATGAACAGAAAACAAAGAGGCAGATATGTTGAAGCTAATATTCGCTTTTTGCAGTTTTGCGAATGCGTCTAATACTAATGTAACAATGATGATTTTAGAACTTCCTGTTTGACAACAGCGTGAAATTAGTGGAATGGTATATAAAAATTCCGTTTATGTATTACGAAGAATTCGCTGAATACCCATTACAAAGGCCAGGCGTTATTGCTACAGGGTACGGGAAAAAATCTTCATTGTTTACACCGAGAATATTTTGAGAGATATAAAACATTGTCTGTGGGAAAAACGCAGAAGTTCTTAATGTTACAGCAGGCGGTTTATATAAAACCCACCGTTTTTAGGTTGTCAGCGGTGACATCAAATCAAATATATGAGCTATGGAAGTGAAATTTGTGCGGAGAGAGATCATATATTATATACAAACCCAAATGTGTAACTAAATTCGATAATCACACACCTGTGTTTCCTGTTGCCTCGCCAGGGAGCTGAAGCTTGTGAAATAATTCCTGCGTCACATTTTCCCAGAAATATTCTGTAACGGTGCTGAGTCATGTTTCTGATTACACATTTTGTTAGAGGGTGTTACCTGGTCATCAATACTCTTACGACTAATTAAATCTTTTGTAGCGATGAAATGTCCTGGCAGGTGTACGCGTAGGAAACAAACCCTGAACTACCGTTTTTTTAAATTACCTTCACGTTTCTAGTCTTGTATTACTCAAAGCAAGTTCAAGGTTCAGTTAAGAAATACAAACCCCCTGGAAGGCCAACTCAGAAAATGTACGAAAAACTGAAATTGAAATTGGTTCGAGCAATTATATAACCCTTATTCAAATTTCTGCCATACGTTTTGCAGATTACAGAGGGGAATGTTTTTCCAACTTCTGCAATACGTGTCTTTATCTCGTCTCTTTCCCTAGGCAACAGAAAGACACATTGTTCTTTAATCGATGCCCTGGCGGACTAGAAATCATCTCGACACAGGTTTTTCTTGGTTTCCTTGTGTCTATAAGCAAATGCTCAGACGGTTCCCAAGATTCCAAGTTGCCACTACATGCTTCTCATGTAGCCCTCCTGACTTAAATCTAGTAGTAACCAATTTCATGTTTTGTTTACACGTAAAATAACCACTGCCACCGAGTAACAACCCAATTGCAGTAAATAAATATTATTATTAATGTGCGTAAGGTCAACATGACCAGTCATTAGAGTAAGGACAAGCCGATTCGCGTAAGATTTCATTCCCTGATTAAATCGGGGCGGGTCATCTCTTCTGTAAATCTGTTTGTAATAACATCCATCCTTTTCTGGTCCGGACGCCATTTTGATATACTGGAGAACGTAGGTCTGCTTGAGGATCAGAATACTCAGCGTGCTTCATCCAGGAGACCAGATTTTAACCATATATACTTGATGTTTCAGTCTTCTACGTATTTCGACAGTACAGACATCGGCTCTCTTCATTTTGTCTTAATCCCTTCTGTGGAAGCCGTCATACCGTAGTGTAGTGTTTCCCAGACTTTTATGTTCGTCGACATTTTGATTTCGAAAAATAACCACGGATCCTGTTAGCTGTCAAAAATTTTAATTTGTATATCAGAACTGATTTCAGATAGGTAACAATACATACCACCAGCAAACGTAACAATGCATTGAGTGATTTGACCTTAATGAAAGTGACTGTCGCTCGTTTCGCAGGTGTATGGAGTACACTTCAATGTGGACGTTACGGGAATATAACCATGGATCCCCTAGCAACTGGTCGTGGATCTCTGGGAATCCGCGTAGCACACTTTGTGAACTACAGCAGAGTCGCTGCAGTAACTAGACTATGGGCCGGAAGTCAGAGAAATCGTGGTTTAACCCCTTATAGACCAAGACTACCCTGAAGTATAGTTAACCGTAAAGCACAGTAAGCAAACTGCCTCTCACATACACAAGACAGGCAACGTAGTTTGGCGTAACATTGAGGCGCTTCTACATTACCATTTTTGCAGTGGAAAAGTTATAACTATTACAAAGTCTGGGTGTGTCTTCGCAGCCTTTATCATCCAGCATGCTAAGCGCATGCGCCGTGTTATATTAGCATTTGTGCCTTCTCCGACTCTATAATATTTTCCCACATTGTCTCAGAAACGGTACGATTTTCAGAAAAAATACATTGAAAATAAAAAGTGTTTTTTTATTTTTTTGCACCTTTGTCTAAAACATTTCTCATTTTAAGAAAAATGTAGCGAGACATTATCGTTAATGTATGTGGGTCTTCGCGTGAAGTACAGGTTATTCTTGTCAGATTTTAATGAGACTTGAATTTTCTTGGCAGATTTTCGAAAAATCTTCAAACACAAAATTTCATGAAAATTCTTCCAGTGGTAGCCCAGTTTTCCCATGCGGACGGAATGACAGACAGACATGACGAAGTTAGTAGTCACTTTTCGCAATTTTACGGAAGCGCATAAAAAACCGGTTAATTTGTGCTATGTATATAAATAGTCTCTGTTTTTTCTGAGTTACAAAAGCAATATGTGTACAGAACGTAGATTATTTTGAGTATGGGAAGTTATGGTATGTGACGCAAACACCGGGACCTAACAAGTGAATTCCCGGCACCAGACAAAAATTTCTTTTATGCAACACGATCATACGGGTCCTGGTTCCCACCCAGTCTCCTACACAAACGGTACCGGGATATCTTTCCTTCGGAGTAAAAGCTTCAGCTTGAGAAGTAGACCTCTTACTTCAGTATAGTCCCGAAAATAGGAATCAGTGTACTTTTGCTTGCACCGCGTACCCTTATGACTTGCACAATACAGCTTTACCTTACCACCTGATCCTAGTGTAAAGATAAAGTGATCCCGTTACAGGCCCGGTGTGACCCAGAGGGTGGGTAGAGGTATAGCTCTACCCTTCCATGACCGCGGCACTAGAATGGGGTGAGTGGTCAGCAGCACGCCCCGGCCGGAATTTAACCCCCGGGAAAGACCCGGTACCCATTTTACATGAGGCTGGGTGGGCCACAGGGCCGGTCTGGACGGGCGGAAAATCTCTTCCCCACTGGGACTCGACCCCGGACCTTTCAGCCCATAGTCAGTCACTATACCAACTGAGCTAGGAAAGTAGTGTATTACCTCGAAATCAAAACAATTCTTCCTCGCTTCTATAAATATGAGTTCTGCAATGGGAAACAATTAGAAGGAAGTCCTTCATCTGTTTAGATGACAAGGGAAATTCTACGTAATATTTTCAGTTTTGCCCATGCGATGTGTTTAAGAGTTCAAATATATATATATATATATATATATTGGCGATTAGTCTATTCTCCTAAGCAAAATTAAAATGTTGTTCTGTAGAGGAGACGGATTTTTCTGTGAGACGGAAATGCCACTTCAGCCATGACAGGAATTAAATTTGTGTAGACGAAATTACAAACCTGAAAATTATGAAGCAGAACCTGTGCAGAAGGTATGGGGGAGACGTTCACAACCAACCGCTTTTTGCTACACCAGTGTCAAGCATCCAATTTACCCACAGCCTGAATATTGCTCTCTAGACTGTGTGTTAATTGAAGCGGCGTATTAATGTACGTTCTGTCGTTATTTTGTAAAATTTATAAGAGCAGCCTTTAGCACTCCTCAGAGTATTTACGTGACAGAAGCCTCGGAATTTTGATATAATAGAAAAGTGTATAATCTGTAAACATAATTAAATCCTGCGGGTGTAATTTCTGTGAAATTTATTTCGGAGGGCTCTATAATGAGAAGGGGCTCTGCTTTTTATTTACGAGACTTAGAAGATAAAAAAATCAATGCTGTTAGAGCTGAATGTCTTACAACTATCGCAAATAATGGAGTCAAGTATTGTATTCCACTGCACTTGGATAAATATTTAGGATTTTTATATGTTTTGTGGTTAGGTTATAATTATTATTAGACCAGATTTTTTTTTAACTGTTACAGCGTTGGCCCTTCTGTTATGAACTACCTTCAGTTGTATTTGAACGTCATTTAATATATGAATGAAATTTCAAATCGAAATTTAGTGACATATTTGCGGTTAATCTGTTAAGAATTAGCCTATCTAAAGTGAACGTCGAGATGTACCAACATTCAGACAGAGAGAGAAGACACGTCATTAAAACTGAGTTATGTAGTGGATCGATCTGGCTCAGGATAGGGACAGGTGGAGGGCACTTGTGGATGCGGTAAAGAAACGTTGGGTTCCAAAAGTGCGGGGAATTTCTTGACTAGCTGAGAACCAGTCAGTTTCTTAAGAAGGTATCTGCTCCATGGGGTAATTAGGTAAGTCAGTACTGTGTGCAAAATATTGTTAAAATTTAGCAAAACTAAATGTATACATTCTTCCGTAGTAACAGAAATTAGATTTATTCTTTTATGTTACCCGCCGTTGATTTATTTTACTGTCGGTATTTACTTTTCTTTCTCCCGACGCTACTCTCGATGCCTGCTTCCACTCGATCCCTATCAATCACCGCGTCCCTTCCTATCACCATCCCTCTGACGACATGCAGTTCCTGCTGCGTCCCTCGGGAGCAGCCATTACTCAGGACAGAATATACCGCCAGAACAGCGACTGAAGGGAGACGGAGGGTGGCGATGTGTTGTGACACTGCGCATTACTTTACCTGAAGTAGCCTCCATGCGCTTTTCTCCTTCACTCTTAAGTTAGTGCATAAACACCCATATGTATAGTGCCTATGTGTTCATACATACATACGTACGTACGTACATACATACGCACATATATACATACACACATACATAAATACATACATACGTACGTACGTACATACATACATACATACACACATACATACATAAATACATACATACACACATACATACATACATATATACACACATACATACATACATACATACACACATACATACATACATACATACATACATACACACATACATACATAAATACATACATACACACATACATACATACATATATACACACATACATACATACATACACACGTACATACATACATACACACATACATACATACATACACACATACATAAATACGTACATACACACATACATACATACATACGTACGTACATACATACATACATACATACATACGTACATAAACACATACATACATACATACATTCCTACATACATACATATATACATACATGCGTACATACACACATACATACTAACAAATTCGTGTAACATTTGTTTACTTTTACACATTTCTTAACTACTTTCTCACAAATTCATGTTATATTTCAGGGTGTGGTACCATGATTGGTAAACAGAAAAATTGCAAGACTGTGTAAGGGAGCAGTTGTGGCCTGACTGAGGTAATCTATCGGAATTTGTCTGACAGCTTGAGGAAAACCACGGTAACCAATGTCTTTTTTTTTAGCGCCCAGACCGATATTGAAATCTGGAACCCCTTGGTCACAACCAATAAAATTAACTGGCCGATCCCGGTGGCCGTACCGTCTGAGTGGTAGGTCTGAGGCCTCTCGATAGCTGTGATATCGGGTTCAAATCCCTCTTAAACCATGGGTATTAGTCTCTTGTGTTTGTTGCATGTTGTGTAGGTAGCGGCCTGTGAGGCTCGTTCACAGGAGCCCTACTGGTGTGTGTGTGTCTAATTATGTGTGATCTATAAACCTAAAAAATTAGGCCGCCTGTGTTAGATTTGGGGTGCAGGACCACAGAAAAAGTATTAATTTTTCAAAAAGGCTGTTCGGATACGAAATTAGTCTAAGAGATATATAAATATCCTGAAATTACATCACTGACAACATGCCGCATCTCCTTTACAAAGACGAACCGTTTAATGGTGTTTACTGAGAATTGTATGAAGTATTATAATGTACTCTGTTTGTAAATTACAGGGTTTTAAAACTTTGGGAAAATGGTACATACGAGTAGTAAGCGCCATGTCGGAAAGGTAGAGAAATGTTTTATCTTCTTTTTCTTTCTTGCAATGTTGTGGATTGTTCTTCTGTCAACAGTGGAGTAATTCCGAAATTAAGTATTTTTTGTACCGTCCTCAGAGTTAGAGTCAGCTTGGAGCAGGAGATTAATTTTTTTCGTAGCGTTTTACCAGGCAATGCTGCAATATTCTAAGTTCATTGTTTCTACTTCCTGCTCTTATAAATTAATTTTTACAACACCGCAAAGAGAACGCCTGCAATATTCTTCCATTAACATTTCAAAACCATAACCACCCTGTTCCAACAGCCCTGCAATTTAAAAGTTACGTATATTGTAACACAATTCGGTCCCTTGAATTTATAATATTAACAGCTGAAGGTGAAAGTGTCCTGTTCTCATTTAATTAAACAGCATGCCAAATTACCGTATGTGAGCTGTGAATGGTCAGCTGCAAGTCCCGACATTTTTAACCCGAGGAAGGGGCCAGGACAAAATAATAGTTTGTAGAGACTGTTTGGACAGCAGTGGGGAAGATAAACATTTCCGGTATCGCCGGGGGTCTTATGCCCGGTTTTCCATTTATCGAGTTTGTAGCCTAAACATTAATACATTGGGTGGCCAGAATTTTGGATTCAGTGATGAACTCTGAAGACAGAAAATCTTTCGTGATCTATAGTAAATAATGTATTAATATTAGGTCAATCAGACAAAAGAAATATAAAATATCATAATAAGAACAGACCTGTAGAAATACAGCCGTTTCATTTTCTATAAATTGTTTTCTTTTTTCGAAATAAAAAATGCGCCACAATTAAAATGTGCTTTCTTCAACCTTGACTCAAGACACTGCATATATTACTGTTGTATCCGTTGCGGACCCGATGAGGAACGTATTTTAGATGTTGTTCCCAGGGAGGACGGAGCTCGTAACTCTGGTTAAGACGGGGAGTCGGGCAGGTCGCACACACTCTCAATAATCCCCAAGTAGAATATATTGGAGTTTTATTGTGCAAGATTATGGAGTAATAGCATTTACAACTAAAATGTATAAGTGACAATTCTCGTCAGTGGACTCTTCATTACCGTTCGCAGACACAGTTCGAGCTACGCAGCAGACTGCTGCCGCAGAACAAAGCAACTATTATTACATGTCTTGCTGCACAAACTGGTCGCGCGATAAACACTTAACGAGTCCAGTTACAAACAAAAGAAATGGAAGGAAATTATATTCCTCCCATGCCTGGTCTTAAGAGAGGCGAAAACTAAGCGTGAGGAAATTTAGCTTATGACTAACATATAATACATGTAAGAATGCTAAAAGAAAACCACAACAAAAAAATCAATGTGTGTCAACAACACAACATTACAATAACATACTGAAAGCGGGTCATAATTAATCAGGCACAAGTGAAGGCAATGTTTTAAATGTTCATCCTTTAGACGGCTTCGGTATCTTAATTTAATTATCTTCAACTGAGAGAAAATTTCTTCGTAGAGGTAGGGTGATCCAAAAAATGCTGTCTGACGAAGAGCTATTGATTGTACTGAGGGTATAAATGACTTTTGATAGAGAAGAAAAAGCGGTCGCAATCGAATGGTATTTCGCAGTCGACTGCTTGGCTACCTCTGCATTGCACAAACAGACTGATGTATAGGTAGAGCAAGGTAAAGCAATCCCATTACAGATCTGTTACAGGCCCATGGTTTTCCAGGAAGTTGAGGCTCCCAGATTACTGGAAAATCAACACATAAAGGTGGTAAGGTTGTCAGCCCTATGCACTGGCCACCTTTACCCCTGGCACATATTTCTGGTACTCATGTCTATTAGAGTCTGAGTCGACCCCAGGGCCATAGTGCACCGGAAGGATTATTTCAAAGAAAAATCCCAATGACCCCCTCGGGAATCGAAACCGCGAAATTCCGGCTTGTAGCGCTGTGCCTCAACCAGCCGTGCCACAATTTGTCATAGCTCATACATGTTTCGATTTATCTTGATCTTCTTCGGGATGTTCCCTAACATCAATAAAGCATATGTAAAACAGGAATATGATATTAAATACATCAAAACTCGTATATAAAATGTTTGAAGATCTAAAATTCATGGTGGCAGTGCAGAACCAGTTAATGAAAAACTGAGGTTTTAATTTTTTTTTACGTTTTGCTGACCGTGCATCTCAGTATATTTATCTCAGTATTTAACCAACTTGATGCATAAAATTTGCTTCACAATAAGTTTTGTTTCATGCCTCTACATGTCTCGAGCACATGTGCTCGAAACATGTAGAGGCATGAAATAAAACTTATTGTGAAATAAATTTTATGCATCAAGTTGGTTAGATACTGAGATAAAATGAGGGTTTAATGCTATAGTCTTTTTAGAATGGTTTATATCATTTGTTGGTTGTTTACTATATGAATTGTTTATTAATGCATAGACATGAAGAACATTTAGGTTTTTAATACCCAACAGGCAAAAATAATTTTAACACTAGGGAATTTGTTGGTTTCGCGCTATGAATTGTTTATTCATGCACGGACATGAATAACTTTAAAATACACATAATTTAAATGTCCGTAACAACTTGACGGCTGTTCGGAGAGAGTAAACAGGAATGTTCTCCCCATGTGATTTTGTACAGGACGTGGCTTTTTTTAATCACTAACGTACCCTGCAAGAAGAACATTACACCATTAAGCAAGATCTTGCAGAGGAAAGAAAGTTTCAAGTACACAGAACGGTAGAAGAGTACTGATGGGAAATTTAGAGCCACATAAGTAAACCTGAAGCGTGTGACATGGCAGTACAAGATGGAGGAAGGGGAAAAGCGTAGAGAAATGACGTGAAATGGAGCAGGAAGGGAAGAAATCACGAGATGGGATGGAAAAGGAAAGGACTTTGGGGGGGGGGGGGGGGGAGGGGTGGGAAGGGGGTTTAATTACCTCCCCAAATTTTTGGGGGGGGGGGGGGTGGCGGGGATATTGACGAAGAAGCCCCATACTCATTTTCTCCCCCAATAACCCTAAAAACTAAACATT
>Ga0131853_10015097_pt1 | contig 14131 bp, 7 predicted proteins | sample TergutLab28metaG_FD_92764 | JGI IMG/M metagenome (GOLD analysis project Ga0131853, IMG submission 92764) | Labiotermes labralis P1 segment gut microbial communities from Petit-Saut dam, French Guiana - Lab288 P1 (version 2) (version 2) | ecosystem: Host-associated > Arthropoda: Insects >... | reverse complement strand
ATAGAACTATAATTTTGCCTGTTGTTTTGTATGGGTGTGAAACTTGGTCGTTGACATTGCGGGAGGAAAGGAAGCTGAGGGTGTTTGAGAACATGGTGTTGAGGAGAATATTTGGACTTAGGAGGGACGAGGTAACGGGGGAATGGAGGAGATTGCATAACGATGAGCTAAATGATTTGTACTCCTCACTCAATATTGTGCGGCTGATAAAATCGTGAAGAATGAGATGGGCTGGGTAGTTCGCGCGTATGGGCGATGGGAGGGGGGTGTATAGGGTGTTGGTGGAGAAACCGGAGGGAAGGAGACCACTGGGGAGACCTAGGCGTAGATGGGTGGATATTAGGATGGATCTTTAGGAGGTGGGATGTGGGTATATGAACTGGATTGGGCTGGCCCAGGATAGAGACAGGTGGCGGGCTCTTGTGAGGGCGGTAATGAACCTTCGGGTTCCGTGAAATGCGGGGAATTTCTTGACTAGCTGCAAACCAGTTAGCTTCTCAAGAAGGACTCTGCACCATGCAGTAAGTATACATCTTATTCTGTAGGCGTTGGGGATCCCACATTGCAGTAAACATTTGTATGTCTGGATCTACAACTTGAGGGCCTGAAGATGGCTCGATAGGAGTCGAAACATGTAGCCCATAATGATATAAGTTTACCATATACTGTGCCACAAAGAAGTAGAACAATTGGAAGACTGAAGAAACGTTGGCACGAGCAGCTGTAACTCTGGAGACGGAACGGATCAAAGGGTCCAATACTTGATGTTTATGATGATGATGACCATATACTGTTGTGTTTGACTGTTGTAATCCTTTCCTTTAATGTTATATTTGAAACACTCCGGGACGGTAAACTTTAAGATAAGAGCGTCTGCAGAACTACGTCTTAGAGCACGCGGCCACTGGGATCAGCGATCTGGTACATTAGACTTTTATTTTACATCGCAACATGTTGCCGCTGTCCAGATCAGCCATCATCGGGTAGATGTAGGATACACAGCGAGAATTATAAGGGAAAAGAGTCCCCTTTACAGTGATGCAAACTATAACCCTTATTCCCCAAAAAGGACGGAATTACATTCCTTTTGTGTATCCGACATCTGCCTGATGATGGCTGATCTGGACAGCCGAAACATGTGGCATTGTATAATTAAAGACTGTTGTAGTATATCTGCATGGTTGTGTTTGGTCGTGTAATTAAAACCTTATTGAGAAATGCACAAAGGGACGGTGTCACATTTTAGCTAGTCAGGCTTATTTCCTCAGTCAGGATGGGACAACAAAGAGAAAACTAATGAATGATATGTAATTCAAAAGGTAAGGTAAAGTACACCCTTGTACAGGCCGTACGGCCCATAGGGCGAGTAGAGGTATAGCTCTACTCTTTCTTGACTACGGCACTAGAAGGGGTTGAGGGGTCAGCGTCACGCCCCGGCCGCTCTTTATCCCCGGGAAAGACCCGGTACCCATTGTACAGGGGGCTGGGTGGGCCCCGGGACCGGTCTGGACAGGTGCAGAAAATCTCGTCCCCACCGGGATTCGATCCCCGGATCGTCCAGCTCGTAGCCAGTCGCTATACCGACTGAGCTACCCGGCCCACATCTAATTTAAAACTGTGTATTAATTTAAACCTCATTATTCGGTCTTTTGGAACAATATAATGTTATAATTCGTAACACTATAAAGAGAGGCCACTTACTTACTCCATGGTGCAGAGTCCTTTTTGAGCAGCTAACTGGTTTGCAGCTAGTCAAGAAATTCCCCGCATTTCACGGAACCCGAAGGTTCATTACCGCACTCACAAGCGTCCGCCACCTGTCTTTATCAAATAAATTGCATCTCGCATGTGAATGTTTCGTAATATAAGTGTTTTATAGGGACGGGTTGTTAGCACCTCGCCCAACCCCCAAGCTGGAGGACCACCCCTCGTCGGCTGTCCACGACTGCTTATTCAATTTATTCGCAGCTACCCTCCTTATCGGAGGTCTTTCCTCTATCCGCAACCTGAGGGCGCGCCATGCCGTGGTGACAGGGGCCCACTACGCTCTACCTCTATATTGTAATGTATCTGACACCTGACTGATGATTGCTGATCTGGACAGCCGAAAAATTTTGGTGTGTAGAATATGAGAGTATTATAATAGATTTGTATGGTTGTGTTTGTTCGGATAATTAAAGCCTTGTTAATCAGAAATACACACTGTGCCGGTGCTTATCACGCAGATATCGTGTAGCACCGAATCTCTGCCAACTTCCCGGATAGAACTCGATTGACCCACCGATCCGTCCACGAACCCTCTTTGACAGTTTTATTATGTTAACAGGCTGTTTGCGAAGTGCACAGTTATTGGTGGATTTCTCGTGGACAACCCTTGCGTGAAGCCGACTTTGTAGAAGAGGACCGAGCATTGCTGCTGGGTGACACTGGAACGGGTTGAAAACTGTGATACTGATTCAAATTGTTATTGTTTTGAGAGGTTATGTGAGGATCGGTTGGGCTGCTTTACGATGCATTTGTTGGTGAGAGTTTTTGAGGTTTTCACAGCATTATAATCTAGCATTTCGGTGTTCTGGAATTCAAGGGTCATCGCTGAGTTAAGTGCTTCCAGATGTTTCGATTGACCATAGTGCTTTCATCTTCGAGTGTTCAAGGTCTGTGAACTTTGAACGCATAAAGTTACTTCTAAAGTTCAGTATCACCAAGCAACACATCGTTAGCTCTCAGAAGATAAGAATAGTAGATTCGGGTACATTTCGTGAAGTTTGGGTGGATTTGTTAGGTTAGGTCAGGGTTAGGTTAGTTTATGTTGGCTTAGGTTAGGTTCGGTTAGGCTGGCTTAGGTTAGATTGGGTTAGCTGGGGTTAGTTGGTTTAAGTTAGATTGTGTTAGGTTGAGTTAGATTAGGTTGATTGGGTTAGGTTAGGTTCGGTAGGTTGGCTTAGGTTAGATTGGAGTAGGTTAGCGTAAGTTAGATTGGGTTAGGCTGAGTTAGATTAGGTTAGGTTGATTGGGCTAGGTTGGCTTGGGTGAGGTTAGGGTTAGGTTAGGTTAGGTTGCCTTAGGATAGGGTTATTTTGGTTTAGGTAAGATTGGGCTACGTTGGCTTGGGTGAGGTTGGGGTTAGATTAGGTTAGTTTGGCTTACGTTCGTTTAAGTTGGATTGGGTTAGGTTGAGTTAGATTAGGTTAGGTTGATTGGGCTAGTTTGGTTGGGTTTAGGCTAGGGTTATGTTAGGTTAGTTTGGCTTAGGTTAGATTCGGTTAGGTTGGCTTAGGTTAGATTGGGTTAGGGTGGTGTAGGTTGGCTTAAGTTAGATTGGGTTAGGTTGAGTTAGAATAAGTTAGATTGGGTTAGGTTGGCTCAGGATAAGGTTAAGTTGGTTTAGGTTAGGTTAGGTTAGGTTAGGTTGGGGTAGGATTAATTTGAGTTAGGTTAGTTTACGTTAAATTATGTTAGGTTAGGTACAGGTGGAGTGGCTTTGGTTTGATGTAGTTGCATGGTTGATGCTTCCAAGCATGATTCACTTAGTAATCTCGACACCCATTGTATTGTATAGAATGCCTCTTCGGTGTACAGAACAATAGACATTTCACAGTTCTACGCTGCTTAATATTGCGTAAGTCGCACTTACGCAAGACAAACTGTTGTCCCAGTATCTGCGAATAATATTTGGTCGATAGAAGACACGCATGTTTATGTAAGTGAGACTGGCACAGACGTTGTTGGGTACACTTTCCTGTAACTTACGGTCTGTTCATGCACTTGTTTTGATGTAATTTTACCGTGGCGTTTTGAAGTAGAGGGGGTTTTTTTTCACGTATTTCTTTCTGAGTTTTAACCGATTCTTAAATTGTTACAGCAGGAATCTTAATTTATGTTAAATTTCCCTGCCAGTTGCTACGGTCTTACAGCGTTGTTTTTGTAAACGAAATATGAGTATTGAACGTTGATGGAATTGTAGTTACCGGGTAAAGCCGAAAATCTCTGAGAACAATCTGTCCTTGTGCCACTTTGCCCACCACTAATCTCACATGCGCTGAGCTGGGACAGAAACCATGCGTCTACTTGCGACTAAACGTCTTGTGTTGTGGCAGGCCACAGACGACAGCATCAATAAGTATTTTGAAAATTTGTGCGGTTTAAGGGAATGAAGGAAAATGCCCTGTAGTATTGCTGGTGAGTGTAACACACGGGACTTCATTTTGAGAAAGCGGCAGTGGGTACGGACCCGTTATTTTATGTTTCTTAATTCTCGGTAGACCGACGTTGTTCGGGTGATCAAATCGAGAAGAATGAAATTGGCGGGGCATGTAGCGCGCAGGGGTGAGAAGAGAGTCGTATACATTGTTTTGGTGGGGAAACCTGAAGGGAGGAGACCACTTGGGAGACCTTGGCGTAGGTGAAGCAGTCCCGTTACAGGCCTGGTGTGGCCCAGTGGGTTCCAGGAAGTTAAGGTTCCCAGATTACATGACAACGGCACATGAAGGTGGTAATGTTGTCAGCCTTACGCACCAGCCGCCTTTACACCCAGGAAATACTCCTGGTACTCATTTCTGTTAGAGGCTGAGTCGACCCCAGGGCCATAGTGCGATCGGAAGGACTTTATACCCAGGCGTAGATGGGAGGATAATATTAAGATGGATCTTCCGGAAGTAGGATGTGGGGGCATGGACAGCATCGAGCTGGCTCAGGGTAGGGACAGGTGGTGGGCACTTCGTGAATGCGGTAATGAAACTTCGAATTACATAAAATGTGGGGGAAATTTCTTGACTGGCTGAAAACCGGTTAGCTTGTGAAGAATGACTGCTGCATGGAGTAAGTCTCGATAGACTCTTGAATATTCTTTGTTGCACTTGCCGGCGCTTGAGCCGCTGAACGTGCTCTGTTGACATAGTCGACATGTACTCTACTGTACTCACGTACCGTTGCACTGTGCGTGTACCTGTGCCCGGCAGCAGTCGGGTTGTTGACCTATCCCTTCACAAGTCTGCGAACTGTTACAGGCTTATTGCTTACAATTTGTGTAGGTCTTTCGAATTTACAATTTCACGGGCTTATACCTGTATGGTCACCCTCCGCTTTTACGTTGATTTCTTCGTGTGACCATTAAACCGTTTTTCACTTGCTTATTCCTGTTTTACGTCGGTGTGAAATGCAGGCCTACGTTATGTGTGTTCCAGTTGGTTTTATCTCGTTGCCTGAAATCTTTCGGTATATGTTTTTAAATGGACACATTTGTGTTATGGCTGTAATGATTATAAACCCTGAAGGTCCCGCTTTGCGGCGGTGACCTTGAACATAACCGGTCGTAAAACCATTGGCTGAATTTAATAACTGTCTAACAAGATGCGACTTATTCAATTTATTACATTTCTGTAGGCAGCTCTACACGTTTCGGGTATTGACACCCATCATCAGGAGCTGGTACAGTTGTAATTGTAGCGACTGGTATTGATTAACCGGGTCTACTACCATCCGCTCTCGTTGTTGAGCTGGAACTCAATAACGAGAGTTGTTGAGTTGCAGCTCAACAACGAGAGCGGATCGTAGTAGATCCGGTTAATCAATACCAGAAGCCGTAATTACAGTTGTATGAGCTCCTGGTGATGGGTGTCAACACCCGAAACGTGTAGAGCTGCCTACAGAAATGTAATAAACTATCGTTGTTGAGTTCCAGCTCAACAATGAGAGCGGATGTTAGTAGCGACACAAAATTACATACCGTTCGGAGTTGGTATATCCTTCACGCGCGGGTGCCTTTAGTCCCAAATTGTTCCACTGGGTTTGAATTTTTTCACTCATGATATTACGTAGAGACGTAGTGAAAGTCTTTCAATGCGGCTTCTCTGCTACCTTGCACAGGGCTGCTAGGGTAAGTGTCTCGGCCTTCGCGTGGAGAGATAAATGCACGCCAGATGAGATGCTGGTGTGTTTAGTGTCATCTAACAAGTTCCTTCTCGTAGACACTGCTACGCCGAAATAGTCGATTTCATATATTCGAGTAGACGTGTCTTCTCACCGTCCGGATATTCTCAACTACCTCTGTAACAAGGGGTACCGCAGTAGCACAGTGGTTAGGGTGCTGTGCTACAAATCTGAAGGTCGCTGGTTCGATCCCAGCTGGTGTCATTGGAATTTTTCATTGACATAAAATCCTTCTGATCGCACTATGGCCCTGGGGTCGACTCAACCTCTAACAGAAATGAGTACCAGGAGCATTTCCTGGGGGTAAAGGCGGCCGGTGCGTAAGGCTGACAACCTACAATCGTCCTGTGCCGTTGTCACGAAATCTGGGAACCTTAACTTCCTGGAACCCTCTGGGCCTGTCCAGGCCAGTAATGGGACTGCTTTACCTTTACCTCTGTAACAGATCTTATTACATGGGTACCCTGATTTTCCGCCTGGCTGCTGGCCATCCTGACGTGTGTTATTTTTCTGCCTATCCAGGCGAACACGTGAGTATCCCAAAACATTTCACGTTATATGGAGATCGTTACCAGCATTATAACTATCTCAACCCGCTGCTCCCAGCCCTGTATCAGCGGCAGTCACAACAGTGTTGTTAAATAACTGAAGATTCAGTCGGTGTGCGCCATACCTATGGACCATGGTCACTATCGGATATCTTGCACTTTACTATAAACGATCACGCTGCAGTAAGTGACGTGTGCGTCTGATAGTTTCCGCTCGCCCTTCCTCCGTTACCTTGGGTAGTTACGTAATACGTAGTGACATTGGAGACTATATAGTTTGTGTACACTGACGAGCTGTGTTTAATGTTTGTCGTGTCTGTTGTTGCAGTGATCAGATTCGTGGGTTTTGTGCTTGTTGCAGTGACGAATCGTGTTTGATGTGTCTTATCGCTTGATGCAGTGACGATCCGTGTTTAATGCGTGTCGTATCTCTCGGTGCAGTGACGAGTTGTGTTTAATGCGTGTCGTATCTCTTGGTGCAATGGCGAGTTGTTTATAGTGTGTGTGTGTGTGTGTGTGTGTTTGTGTTTATGTCATATCTCTTGGTGCAGTGACCAGTTGTGTTTAATGTGCTTATTATCTCTTGCTGCAGTGCCGATTTAAGTCTGATGTGCGTCGTATCTCTTGGTGCAGTGACGAGTTGTGTTTAATGTGCGTCGTATTTCTTGGTGCAGTGACGAGTTGTGTTTAATGTGCGTCGTATCTCTTGGTGCAGCGACGAGTTGTGTTTAATGTGCGTCGTATCTCCTGGTGCAGTGGCGAATTAAGTTTAATGTGTGTCGTATCTCTTGGTGCAGTGTCGAGTTGTATTTGATGTGCGTCATATCTCTTGGTGCAGTGACGAGTTGTGCTTAATGTGCGTTGTATCTCTTGGTGCAGTGACCAGTTGGTTTAATGTACGTCGTATTTCGTGGTGCAGTGACGGGTTGTGTTTAATGTTTGTCGTATCTCTTGCTGCAGTGGCGAGTTATGCTTAATGTGCTTCGTGTCTCTTGTTGCAGTGGCGAGTTGTGTTTGTATCGTATCTGTTGCAGTGACGAGTTTTTTTTAATGCCTGCCATATGTGTAATTACAGTGACATGGTGTGTTTGATATCTGTCGTATCTGTTGTTACAGTGGCTTCGTCCGAGGAATCGCCTGTTGCTATGAAGCTGAAAAAAATGTGGCTGAAAGCGCCCGTACCCGAAGACGGGGACACGAATCTAGGTAAGTGTTGATTCTGTGAAGGTCTGTGACAGTTTTGTAAGTAATAGTGACGATGCAGGGTGTCCGAAGTGTCGTTTTACTGACATGCAGCAGTGCTGTAGGTACAACCCAGTACTGCAGTTAGAGACTGTGAGGAGCTACAGAAGTTGGTCAAGTTGTGCACCATGTTCAGTGCTCATTTAACTTCTGCTGAGCGCTGATTCGTAAATTCGGCAATGTTTCCCAGGAACCTGAGTGTGATCTCGGTAAAGCGACTTTTAGGACACGCTGAACTGTTATGTTTCTCCATTTTGCGTTAAGGATGAAAGGACATAACAACAATATAAGGTCCATGGATGTGTAGGTCATATTTGTTAGTTCCTGATGGGTCAAGAACCGGCCTGGTACTGGCTAGTGGAGAGAAGCGTGATGCTACCAGTGACGTTTCTCTTTTTTTTTCTCCTGTGGCGCTGCGTCCCAACGCGGGTCATGGCCTCCTCATTCTTGAGGTTTCTAGATCACACACAACGACGCACCACAGTCGGTAGGACTCCTTTGGACGCGCGATCAGTGCGTCGCAGAGACCTCTACCTGACAACACACAACACTCACAACAGACGATTATCCATGCCCCCGGTGGAATTCGAACCCACGATCTCAGCAGGCGAGCGGCCGCAGACCTGCGCCTCAGACCGCGCGGCCACTAGGACCGGTTACCAGTGACCAGCAGATTTATTTCGTTGGCCGATACACTTATCCCGCCGTGCAAACGGAGAGTAATGCGAACACACAGCCCAAACACGACTTTGCGTATAAGTATATATAGCCACCATCAGGCTCAATACAGAACCGTGCGTACGAAGAAAACTATAATATGATGCAGTAAGAAGTGTTACGGAGGAGATCGTACGTCCAACAATATCGAAACCTGATGAGGAAAGTATGTAATCGAAATGCTAAAACATATACTTTAGTCAAAAGACGAGCTCTTGTCCGTAATATTTTTGTTGCATTGTATGACAGTCATGTGCCGCATAACGACGTTTCGATCAGCGACGGACCGCATATACGACGGTGGTCCCATAAGATATCATAATATAATATTATAATAATATAATATTATACTTACCATTGTGTTACAGTTGCCTACAGTATTCAGTACAGTAATATGCTGTACAGCGGTAGCACAGTGGTTAAGGTGTTGTGCTACAAATCGGAAGGTCGCTGGTTCGATTCCAGATGGTGTCATTAGAATTTTTCATTGACATAATCCTTCCGATCGCATTATGGCCCTGGGGTCGACTCAACCTCTAACAGAAATGAATACCAGGAGTATTTCCTGGGGGTAAAAAACGGCCGATGCTTAAGGCTGACAACCTTACCACCATCCTGGGCCATTGTCACGTAATCTGTGAACCATAACTCCCTGCAACCCTCTGGGTACCTCGGGCCTGTAATGGGACTGACTTACCTTTGACTATGCTTTACAGGTTTGTAGCTTAGGAGCAATAGGCTATGCCATATAGCTTAGGTGTGTAGTAGGCTATACTATCTAGGTTTGTGTAAGTACACTCTATGACGTTCGCATAGCGACGAAATCGCCTAACGACACATTTCTCAGAACGTATCCCCGACGTTAAGCGACGCATATCTGTATAGTTTTTTTCCTACTTCTGTATTCAGCCTGATGATGGCTGTGTATCGCCGAAACATGTAGCTGATTGTTACGTATAGATAAAGCTGTGTTTGTACTGTCAGTTTGCCTTCTTCATTTACACGGTCCTATCGTGGTTTATTTTCGGATACCAAACTCAAATGTAGTGGCACTGTCTCGAAAAATGGAGTTCCCATGGGCGATATTTTAGCGATAAGTTTTATGAAGTTAACTGGTTGCAGGTTTTGTAAGAACCACGTGCCGTTTATTTATACTGCGCATTTCATTTGTTTGTGAACTGCGAAGCACGGGATCTGACGTCCTAGTTATTGGATAGTGTTGTTAGTTCTCTAGCAACTTGTGTGTAATGGTGTGTTCTATCGGTATCACACTTTCGTGTCTCGTGGATTACGCACCTAGTAATGGCGGGAAACTTGAACCTTATGCACATATTGATCGAATTTCACTCTCAGTTTAAACGGAGCCGACGATGTGGTTGTTCTCTTGTGAGTCGCGTCGCTGTATCCACATCGGATGGCAAAACAATTTCTTCCGGCACCTCCCCGCACCCCAACCCCATTTGGCCCCGTCCTTTTCTTTTACTGCTCTCTGACGTCATAGCTGTTGGTCTTGAAAGAAACTGTGTACGGAAATTGTACAGTAACATTTCCCATCCCCCCTTTGTGGTGCCGTTGGACGCACCCTTACCTTTACCTTAATTGGACGCTGGTGCCTAATGATAACGGTAGAGGGACGCTTGGTTGCAGTTCCGTCCTGCAAGTGTGTTGTAATTGGGTTACGTATGCAAACTATAGCCTTATGTTGATTCTACTGGGGCTACGTGGTGGCGCAGTTGGTTGAGGCACTGCGCTACAACCCGGAAGGTCGTGGGTTCGATTCCCGATGGTGTCATTGGAATTTTTCATTGACATAATCCTTCCGGCCGCACTATGGCCCTGGGGTTGATTCAGCCTCTAACATAAATGAATAAGCTAAGGGTAAAGCAGTCCCGTTACAGGCCTGGGGTGGCCCAGAGGGTTCCAGGAAGTTAAGGTTCCCAGATTATATGACAATGGCACATGATGGTGGTAAGGTTGTCAGTCTTACGCACCGGCCGCCTTTACCCCCAGGAAATGCTCCTGGTACTCATTTCTGTTAAAGGCCGAGTCGACCCCAGGGCCATAGTGCGATCGGCAGGATTTTACCGATCAAAATTTCCAATGACACCAGCTGGGATCGAACCAGCGACCTTCGGACTTGCACAGCACCTTAACCACTGTGTCACCGCGGTGACAGAAATGAGTACCAAAAATATTTCCAGGGGGATAAAGGCGGCCGGTGCGTAGGGCTGACAATCTTAACACTTTATTTGCCGATTGTTTTGAATTCTGTGAGCCTCAATCTCCTGGAACCCTCAGGGCCTGTCCAGGCCTGTACAGGGATTGCATTTACGTTTATTCTACATCTCGGCCGTGGATGTAGGTGAATTGTGAGATTCACGCTCCTTCCATTTATTGCTTCCGGAAAGGATTCCTACCCACCATCGCCCATTGAGTAAAACGCTGGTTGGGCCCGCGTGTGTCCTCGTGGTTACATAATCACAGGCCGGCTGTTTGGGAGCGTAGTTGTATTGGTTTGTGATCAAATTGCAGACTTCGTTAGGAATTCCTGTTACGCGTCTTTTTGTTTGTGGGTGTTGAGGGGGGGGGTCGTGTGAGTAGCCCGTGTGTCGAGAATTTGGCCGTGTCTGGAAGAGAATTCTTGGTAAAGTGCGCGGTTCCGTTATGATTGTGGGTCACAGCCAACTGTTTTCAAGGATAAAATAGCTGACGTTAATACCGAAATGTTTTGAGAGACGAATGGCGTAAGTCATTGTAAAGTAGTTTGCGCTGGAGGTGGTTAGTGAAGCCAGTTGTCTGCTGTGACTCGGTGTGTGGTGTCCGTTGACACGTTTCTGATACGTGTTGCTTCGATAACCGCTCATCTACAGCATGTGGGCCTGCGTGAAGCTTTCTTTGTACTATATCAGTCCTCGCACAAGAAGGCTTACTAACGTATTGTCTTACCAAACCGATGAATGACGTCAGTACAGTACACTGGACGTAACGCGCTAATCTGTAGTTCTTTCGCAGTAGATCAGTAACATCCACCAGCAGTTGTTTCAGTATCCATTAATTGCTTCCGAATATGTTTATCGGTTTTGAGGCGCGTTCGTAAAATTGCGGAAAGTGACTAATTGCTTCGTCATGGGTATTTTTCGACAGTGTGTTGATTAAGGTAAAGTTTTACTGAAGTATGGCAACAATAACGGGTACTTTACATGAAGACTTTGACAGTATGTTACTGAATTCTTCTTAGAATGAGAAATTTCTCGGACAAATATTGTAGAGAACGTCCTAACGTACATTTTACGTTCAATAATCTCCCCTCCCCCCCCCCCCCGAAAACCGAGCCTTTTATGTGATAATGTGGAAAAATGTGATAGAGCGAGAAAGGCCACAGGTGGCAACATAATACGGCGCATGCGCATTTCATGCTAGACGACTTAGGCCAGTGTTTCTCAACCGCTGGGCCGCGGCCCGGTACCGGGCCCTGGCATCAATTATACCGGGCTGCGAGAAGTTCTCCTGGAATTGGTAACTAATTTAAATGTAATTTTATATTTGTCAACATGCCACACCGTACACACAATTGTACTAATACTCTTTATGATTATGCCATAATTATTAATACCTATGTTGGTTTAATGTATGAACTTAGACAAAATTGTTAAGGTACTGACGAGTAAATCTGTTGGGACCGGGCCCTTGTCTTATGGAAAAAGAATTTACCGGGCTGCGGTCTCACAAATGTTGAGAAACACTGACTTAGGCCACACCACACACACACACACACACACACACACACACAATAAGAGTATTCAATTCTTATTCATTTTCGCGCAACAACAGTGGTTACGCGAAAGCCCCTGTGCGCGTTAGATTATGCGTACTGCGTTGCCCATCTCATTTTTTATTGTTCATGGCAGTTGTGTGTTCTTAGAATACTTTAATCAGTCCAGGCGTTACGTAGTTCTTTGAAACCCCCACTAATTTTTTTTTTTAACGTGATCGACAAGCATTTTGTGTGTGTTGGAAAGTACTTGGATGCATGTTCCGTGAATGCAGTATGACGTTTTGAAAATTTGTGTCCTACGTCACGGATTAATATAATAATAATAATAATTAACTTCAATTAGATTGTCACCCGGTGACAGTGGTTATTTTACATGTATACAAAACATGAAATCGGTTATTACTGAATTTAAGTCGGGAGGGCTACATGAGAAGCATGTAGTAGCAACTTGTAACCTTTGGAACCATCTCAGCATTTGCTTTTAGACACAAGGAAAACAAGAAAAACCTGTGTCCAGGTGGTCGGTCGCAGGACCTTCCGAATACTGACTTCTAGCCAGCAGTCTGACCAATGCCACCATTTACGATCTGCTAACTGTCCTTGTGTCGCTCATAAAACTCCAAACATGCGTAGTCTTTTGATGCACTTAGACCCACACCTGAAACCTCTCATTGTCGCTGGTTCGATTGGATGGGCGGTAAACCGCCTAAGCCCCAGGTAGTATGACATTCTGTTTGATCCGGAAGTACCTGACATTATCATTTTAGTCTCGTAAATTGATTAATGACTAAATCTGCAATGTTGGTGCTTGTCTGGTGTCACCAGGCGTGTTTGACAGCTACTCTGCGTCAGCAGGCTTTTAATCTGCAGGTGATACTTATTTAACTACTTAGTTTTTTCTTTCTTACTTACTCCATGCAGCAGAGTCCTTGAGAAGCTAACCGGTTCTCAGCTAGTCAAGAAATTTCCCGCATTTAATGGAACCCGAAGGTTCATCACTGCATTCACAAGTGCCCGCCACCTGTCCATATCCTGAGCCAGCTCGATCTATTCCACACCCCTACATCCCACTTCCTGAAGATCCATCTTAATATTGTCCTCCCATCTACTACGCATAGATCTCCCAAGTGGTCTCTTACCCCCAGGTTTCCCCACCAAAACCCTGTATACGCCGCTCCTCTCTCCATACGCGCTACATGTCCCACCCATCTCATTCACATGCAGGTGATTGTAAAGAATGTACGTGCTGTAAAATTGATGTATCTGCTAAATGGAACATTGTGTTGCTGCAATTCGTGCACTGTTTGCATGCCTGTACACCATAAATCAGTGTCAGATGTCACTGTCGGCCCCCAACATTTTGCGCACATTTCTGCGAGCCGGAACACAAACACTCGACACTTTTCCATAAGAAGTCAAGAGGAATAGAGGCAAAAGTATGTCGAATTAGTTGTCCCAGGTCATCGGGTGTTCTTGGTTTTGATCGGTGAACTTTCTCTCTGGTCGAAACACACACAAAAAGTGGTTTATCGCAGGCTGTTTATTTGGTTCTCGGCGCCCAATCCACATGCCAGGAAGATGGTAGTGAAACGAGATTGGTAAGTAAATACATAATGATGGAGGGCTTTATCTCTTGAACGGAGTGCTATACTGCTACGATTTGCCTGTGCAGTAACATTTTATGAGCAATAACGTTTTATTTTTGTTGTTGGTATTTACTTCGCCGATCAGGCTGTTGGCAGCATAAACTGCAATATCACAGGCGGCACTGTGACGACTCTAACCTAATTGTGACCATTGTTCGGTGCCTAGTTGTGCTGGGCGAACGTCCAATTCGTTTCATTTGGGAACTGCTTGTTACTGGGCTCATTTTAAATGGTCGAAAAGTCCATGAAGTCATTCTTCCTGGTCTTCTCTTCCT
>Ga0131853_10015096_pt1 | contig 14132 bp, 13 predicted proteins | sample TergutLab28metaG_FD_92764 | JGI IMG/M metagenome (GOLD analysis project Ga0131853, IMG submission 92764) | Labiotermes labralis P1 segment gut microbial communities from Petit-Saut dam, French Guiana - Lab288 P1 (version 2) (version 2) | ecosystem: Host-associated > Arthropoda: Insects >... | reverse complement strand
AGTAACCCCAAACCCGGAAGGCGTAATGCAAGCCCGCCGCAACCCGGAGTTTGCAAACGCAATAAAAACAGCAGACCTTAGCTTGGCAGACGGCACAGGTATTGTTTTGGCAGCAAAACTAAAAAGGCTAAAAATACCCGGCAGGGTACGAGGTTACGACACTTTTGTTGCCCTATGTGAAAAATTAAACGCCAGCCACACCTTCACAGCCTACTTCCTTGGTGGCAAGCCCGGCGTGGCAGAAAAGGCAAAAATAAAAATGGAAGCCCGCTACCCTAATATGAAAGTAGTCGGCCACCACCACGGTTATTACAAATGCGACGCCGAAATTATTAACGAAATTAATACCCTATCCCCGGATATTTTACTTGTATGTACAGGTATGCCCCGCGCGGAACTGTGGGCGGCAAAAAACCGCAGTATAAACGCCCGCATAACCATGTGCCTTGGGGGAACATTAGATATTATGGCCGGTGACGTAAAACTTACACCATCAATTTTCCGCAAATTAGGGCTGGAGTGGCTATACAGGTTACTTTCTAACCCAAAACTCCGCTTCAAGCGCCAACTAGACATTCCAAGGTTTATGGCAGCAGTAATTTTTAGAAGAGGTTAAGCATGAAGTTAAATAAAAAAACAGTATTAGATTACCTTTACATTACAATAGGCACATTTATGCTGGGGTTTTCTATAATTACATTTTGGCAACCTCATAACATAGTTACAGGCGGCATATCCGGCTTGGCAATAATAATTTTTTACTATACGGAAAGTGCAGGCTTTCAGGTTACAATCCCTATTTGGGTTAGCAACTTGGTGCTTAACTTACCGTTATTTTTAATTGGATTTAAAACAATTCCAAAAGAGTATCTTGTGCGCTCTGCTTATGGTTATATTGCCCTTACCGCATCATTATATATTTTCTATCACGTACCAGACTTTCCTTCAGATCTGGTAACAGCTTCCGTTTTTGGTGGCGTAATTGGGGGCGTTGGTATAGGCTTGGTATTCCGCTCTCGTGCAACCACAGGAGGTACAACTCTTATTGCCGCCATTTTGCACAAATGGGCATTTAAGCATATATCTATGGCAAAAATTTTATTTTGTGTAGACTCTACAATTATTATAGTCGGCCTTGTAATGTTTGGCCCGGTATTTACAATGTATGCAATTATTACTGTGTTCGTAATAACCAAAGTTACAGACTTTACAATCGAAGGGCTTGCCTTTTCAAAAGCAGCATTTATCATTTCCAAAGATTCCGACGCTATTGCAGAATGTATAACCACAGAATTAGACCGTGGCGTTACAGAGCTGCCAAGCCGCGGCAGATTTTCTAAACAAGAGCAAATGATGTTACTGTGTGTTGTTTCCGCAAAAGAAATTGTTAGCTTAAAAGAACTGGTATACGCAAAAGACCCAAAAGCCTTTGTAATAGTAACAGATGTACGGGAAGTTTTGGGAGAAGGGTTTAAGCTGGAGCAGGATATCTAAGAACCTGTATATGAACACAGGTTCTAAAATATGAGGAGAATATTTAATGTTTGAAAAAGCAGAAATTACAAAACTCTCAACAGTAAAAGAAAACATACTTTCCCAGATAACCATACTTGGCGAGGGGCTTTCTAAACACCGTACCGATGTACTGGAAGCCCGTAAAGAAATGTGGAGAGAAGCCAGAATAGTTATAAGAGACTTTGACGACGTTGCAGACCTTTCCATTTTTGCAGAAGAAGTTGCACGAAACGAGAACCAATATGCAGAATCCAGCAAGCAAATTGTCAAACTAAAGAAAATGTTGAATGAGCCATACTTTGCCCGGATAGATTTTACAGAAGAAGGCTACGAGCCAATAGAACAAATTTACATTGGACGGTATTCTCTTTTCGACGATGAAACAAAAACCTTCCATATATATGACTGGCGTGCGCCAATTTCTTCATTATATTACGACTATGGCGTTGGGGCTGCAAGTTTCATAGTGCCCGGCACAGGCGCAACAATTGCAGGGGAAATAACCCTAAAGCGCCAATACGAAATTGTAAAAGGTGAGCTGCTATATCTTTTTGATAACGATATTGCTATAGACGACGAAATTTTACGCCGAGAGCTTTCTAAAACCGCAGATGCTCATATAAAAACCATCGTTAACACAATCCAAACAGAGCAAAACAAGGCAATACGTGCAGAGGCTCATACTGTGCTTGTTCACGGCCCTGCCGGTAGCGGAAAAACTTCCGTTGGTTTGCATCGCCTTGCTTATTTGCTGTATCGGGACAGGAATAGCCTAAGTTCTTCTAAAGTGCGTATATTCTCACCCAGCCCTGTTTTTACATCTTATATAGCAGGCATTATTCCCGAGCTTGGGGAAGAAGACGTCCAAAACCTTGACTTCCCAGAGCTGTTAAGAGAAAAGGCAAAAGACCGCCGCAAATTCCATGGCCTTTACGAACAGATAGATTATTTGCTAACCAACCCACAAAACGACGCCCGCAATATGTGGCTTACCCATAAATATTCCCCAGATTTTTTAAACCAGCTTGAAAATTATGTGGCAAACTACACCCCATCATTTGAAGATGTAATGTTTAACACGGACAAACTATGCACCGGTAACCGCCTGGAACAACTGTACCAAGACCGCACAAAATCCAGCACCATAAAAAGCAAAAGCGACCGTGTGCTATCCTATGTAGAACGTGCTTATATGGAATATTTAAAGGCAAACCAAAAATCCATAACAGAGCTTTTTAACAACATACACGACGAAAATTTTAGCGACCATGAAATCCGTATTAAGTTTGAAGAAGAAAAAAGTATAGTAATGCGTGATTTAGTAAGCCGCCTACGCCCACGTTCTGCAAAATTGTACGAACGTTTTTTGCGTAGTTACGCCACAAAAACTGGCTTACCCCGCAATTTTGCAAAACAATGCATGAATATGGAGCAATTATACTACGAAGATGCCCTTATGCTATTTTTTATAGATATTTTAACCGGCCAAATACCGCAAGACAAAACCGTAAAGCACATCCTGCTAGACGAAGCTCAAGACCTTAGCCACTTACATCACAGGATACTAAACAAATTATATATATCCAGCCACTTTACAGTGCTTGCAGATGCAAACCAAGCCCTATATAAAAGTATAAGCCTTGACAGCATACAAGAGCTAAAAACTCTTTACCCCACTGCCAAGGACATCCCTCTTACAAAAAGCTACCGCTCCACTTATGAAATTAATACTTTTGCTGCACAGTTTTTGCAAAACCCTAACCCTGACGCATCGTACACACGCCATGGAGATGAACCGCAGGTTATTAATACACCCAACCAATTTGCTGCTGTGTTAGATATTTTGGAAGCGTTACAGGGGGAGTACAATACAATAGGAATTTTGTTGCCAACAGCAGGAGGGGCAGAGAGCTTCCACAAACAACTTAAAAAAGTGTACCCCAAAGGCGGTAAGCCATTACAAGAAAGCGGCTCTGCCGCTTTTTCTCCGACAGGCTGCAGCGAAATTGCGAAGCAATTTCCTAGCATAAAATTAATCGCCAACGAAGATAGTGAGTTTTCGCCCGGGATAATGGTTATGGCCGTGCCGTTTGCAAAAGGGCTGGAATTTGATGTGGTAATTTGCCCAACAATGCATTCCGCCTCTGAAAAATTAATAGACGAAGAACTTAGAAATAGGTTGATGTATTTGATATGTACACGGGCATTGCATAAATTGTACTTGCTACACCATTCTGAATAAAACAGCCCGATGCGGGCGAACTCAGTTCGCCCGCAATTACGGCATACCTAGAAGGAGCACATCAGATGATACATACAGCAAAAAACTGGCAGGACTATACTTTAATAGATGCCGGCGGTGGTGAAAAGCTAGAAAAATGGGGTGGCGTAACTGTTGTAAGGCCCGACCCTCAAGCTTTTTGGCCAAAATCCACAAAAGTAGATTGGGAAAACACAGATATGTACTACCACCGCAGTAAGTCTGGCGGCGGCCATTGGGAGGTACTTGGAAAAAACGTTCCCGAAGCTTGGCAAATAGGCTACAAGGGGCTGAAATTTCATATTCGCCCAACGGGGTTTAAGCATATGGGGCTATTCCCAGAGCAAGCAGTTAACTGGCAGTGGCTTGGAGATAAACTTAAAGGCGCAAACGCAAAAGTGCTAAACTTATTTGCATACACGGGCGGCGCAACCTTAGCTTGCCTAAAAGCAGGCGCAAGCGTTACCCATATAGACGCAGCAAAAGGCATGAACCGCTGGGCAAAAGACAATATCGCCCTATCTGGCTTGTCAAATGTGCCGCACCGCATAATGGAAGACGACGCATTAAAATTTGTACTGCGTGAAGGCCGCCGTGGCAGTTTTTATGACGGCATAATAATGGACCCGCCAGTATTTGGCCGCGGCCCAGGCGGCGAAATGTGGAAGCTGGAAGAACGACTGTACGAACTGGTAGAAGCTTGCGTGCGCATTCTTTCAAAAAGAGACGAAACAAAAAAATCCCTGAACAATAACGTCAGGGATTGCAGATTTATTTTGATAAATGCGTATACCGCAGGTTTCTCCCCTACTGTCTACGGCAATATACTGTCAATTGTGGCCCAAAAACTTGGCGGGCATGTTACTGTTGGTGAAATTGGCCTAGATGCTACCACAGGTATTATGCTCCCTTGTGGTATGTATGCCAGGTGGGAAGCGAAGGAGGGCTAGAATAGTCGCCTTTGCTCCAAACATCGTTGGAAAACCATTCATCCACCATTTCCAGTAGTACACATGGGGGAACCAAGCCGCTTGCAAGATAGTACTGGATTGCAATTGCCTTGTTACGGTTTTCTGTTATTGCAAATGTTTCCGTTTGTTCGGATACTTTACCATTTGGGGCGCGTTTTGTAATTCTTACCCCATAAAGCTCAGTTCCGTCAGAGCTTGTGTACGCTTGTACGTCGTAATCTAATAACCATGAAATACCGCTGTCACATACCATTTCTCTTGTTACCGCGTTGGCTTGTTCGTGTAGCAAATTACTCATGCTTACCGCTCCTTTTTTACGGGTCTCCAGAATGCTTGTCCGGTCGACCTCTTTGATGTACCAATCATATCATGATGCCAGCCCATAGTCAAGATGCTTTTTGATATTTTTTTGAACTTGTTCATACATCTTCACATTGTGGATAATTTTAGGCGAAACTTAATTTATTATGCACATTTTCTTTGTTTATGTTAACAAGTCACCGTTTTTGTCGAAAACGCCGGTGATTTTATTTCCTGCGCCAATTACAATAAAACGTTCAAAAATTCCCCGGCCAAGCATTTTTGCTAGGGCCGGGTTTTCCATTGCATCTGCAACATTTATACCATGAGCTGTACATAACAATTTTACTCCAGCATTAAGCACTACATCCACGGCGTGAGCGTCTGCTTCGCCACCAAGTTCGTCTACTGCAATAACATTTGGCGACATGGCTCGTAACAACATTACCATGGCAATGGCTTTAGGACAGCCGTCCATTACGTCTGTACGGATACCAACGTCATTTTGAGGCACCCCTTGAAAGCACCCTGCAACCTCTGAGCGCTCGTCTACTAGGCCAACGGCCATATTTTTATTAGAAATTTGACGTACAATATCCCTTAACAGTGTAGTTTTGCCGCAACCCGGCGGAGATATTATCATTGTATGGTAGATGCCGTTGTTTTCTAATATATGTGGCAGTACTGTGTCTGCACAGCCTTTTATACTATGGGCCACACGAATATTAATGCTGCTAATATATTTCCAAGAGCGCACTGCGCCGTTTTCCATCACTACTTGACCTGCCACCCCCACCCTGTGCCCGCCGGGCAGCGTGATATACCCCATGGTAAGTTCCGGCTCAAACGCATAAAATGAATGGCGGCTGATACGCTCCATCGTTTCGTAAATATGGTCTTGGGTTGGCTGATACGGAGCTGCAAAATTATGAAGTAATGCCACTTTGGAAGAGTTAACGCCATAGTCACGCCCGTTAAGTTTTATTATTAAGGGCTTGTTGGACCGCAAGCGAATTTCCGAAATTTTTTCGAACTCTACGGTGGTTATTGTGTCTATTTGGCGGGCAATTTCAGTGCCTAGGAATGATCGTATGGTTTCTTTGGTTGTCATGGGTTGGCTCCTTTCTGGGTTGGCTCTACAAAACATATGACAAGCTGTCCGGATTTATACCGGGAAGGGTTAGCGATCATGTTTCAACTCCTCTTATCTCTTCCCAAACTCAAACAACGTTTGACCCGTACTCTGCAACAAAATTTCCAATACAAACAACGTTTTATTTACTCTTAGCCACAATTGCTGTAGGCTTATTCCATCACAATCCACCGCCAAACTTACACCGGTGGAAAACTTCAGGAGGTATATTATGAACATGCAAGAAATAGGCAAGAAAATTTCCACTCTAAGAAAAGAAAGAGACATGACCCAAGTAGACCTGGCGGACAAGCTGGGGGTAACATACCAAGCAGTTTCTAGCTGGGAGCGGGGTAACTCCATGCCGGATATTGCTAAATTGCCAGACATATCCCAAGTACTAGCAGTGTCTATAGACGAGCTTTTGGGGGATGAGAAAACCACAGTAATAATAAAAAATGTATTAACAGGTCAAGAACAAAACGCCACAGACATAGAAGCCCTGGCAGAAATCGCACCAATATTAAAGCCCAGCCAAGTACAAAGTTTGGCACAAAATTTTACCCCTCCGGAAATACAAGACGAAACCCCGGAAGTAAACCAAAGTAATATGGAAGCAATTGTAGCCATGGCGTGCCACCTAAGCAGCGAAACGCTAAAAGAAATTGTACTGAAAAACGGCAATATAAACAGCGAAACATTAGTAAGCATAGCATGCTATTTGGACGAAGATGACCTGAAAGAAATTGCATTAACCTGCAAACACATTACAAGTAACGCTATTGTTAACATTGCCTGCTACTTAGACAGCGAATCGTTAAAAGAAATTGCCTTAAACTGCCAACACATTACCAGCGATGCAATTGCTCATATTGCCTGCCATATGGATAGCGAAGACTTGAGGGAGGTTGCCTTAACCTGCAAACATATTACCAGCGACACCATCACACAAATTGCCTGCTATTTAGATAGCGAAGATTTGAAAGAAATTGCTTTAAACTGTGAGCATATTACCAGCGACACAATAGCTCAAATTGCTGCCCATATGGACAGTGAGGACTTGAGGGAGGTTGCTTTAAACTGCAAACACTTAACAGGTGCTACGGTTGCCAGTATCGCCTGCCACATGGATAGTGAAGATCTGAAAGACATTGTAATGAATGGCAACTACAACACTTCAACAATTGCGGAAATAGCCTGCCATATGGACAGCGAAGATTTAGCGGATATAGCTGCAAAATTGGTAAAAACCTATGGCTTAAAAGCTCTCTCCGACTCCGGCATTGTTGCGCATATGGATGAAGACGATATAGCAGCGGCCATAACAGAAGCGATGCAGAAGTAATTTCCTAATACAAAAAATCAACTGGTCGGAAAATCCGACCAGTTGATTTTTTTCAAATAACCCTGCTACACGAAAACGTAGGCAATGCAGTAAAATCTGCCCCCTACGTGCTTTTTTGTTGCTTTCGGCTGGCAAAATTATATGCCATGTATAATATTCTTAGTTTTGTTGTCCATCTGCGAGGCCAGAGGAGCTACAAAGGTTAAAACGTTATAGGCGAAGAGAGATTTTGTATTATGAAGCTAACAAAAACATGTACAATTGACGACATGGGCAGGCTTTTGGTACCTAGGGAGCTACGAGAATGCTAGTTAGGCATCTTAAAAGAAAGAAGTAGCCGACCCATTCTGCTAGGGTAAAGCCAGCTACTTCACAGCATTTCAATATTAAGCAAGCCCACTGCCTTTATAGCGGTTGTGCAAGAGAAACGTTAGTAGTATCCGCTACTGCGTCTCTCGTTTTATTATATAGCTATTATACGCCGCTTATACACGGATGTAAACTATCATTTCTAGGTTTTACGTCTACTTTACTGTTCACTCACACCTTAACCTCAAAAACCAAAATCTTCAAATCATCTTTATCCGACACATTGCGCAACCCGTGGGTCCCAAAAGGTTTATTAACAATAACATCCCCGGCGGAAACAGAATACAATTCTCCATCCAACTCCATTTCTCCGGTACCTTCGAGTATTACATAGAATTCTTCGTCGTTACCGTGCTTGTGCGCACCAATAGTGGCACCCGGCGGTAAAACAGTGTAATGGAAAAACTGCATTTTTGTTGCAAATTGGCTGAAAATTGTAGATACATTTACTACCCCTGTACCATTGTGGATATTTTCTACCATGTCGGGTTTTACTTTGTAGAAATTTTTAATCATGCATGTTCTCCTTTTTTAGTACATACTCTACAACCGTTTCCAGCGAGCCGTCCGGCTGCTCTATATTTTCGTGGATAATTGGCTGCAGGTTAAATTTATTTTCGCAAATGTAGCGCACACTTTTGTTGCTTGCGCTTGTGTTTAATATAATTTTTTCGTAGCCTAAGGTGTTAAACAACGCACTTGCATATATTCGTAACGATACCAGCCCATATCCTTTGCCCCTATATGTTTCGTTACGGATGTACACGCCTATTTCGGCAACTTTTTCTTCTACATCGCCATAGTGAATATCGCCTAGAACTTGTCCGTCAACCTCTATAATGTGTTGAGCGGTGCTGCCGTCCAGCATTTCTTCCACGTCATCTATACCTATGTCCCAGCCACCTGCGTTCCAATGTTTGCACAGGTATTTCGCGTCGTCTTGGGTAGCCGGTCTAATGGTTAAGTTATTTTGGGTTAAGGTCATACTCTTAACACCTCCAGCTTTTTTCCGCACTCATAAACTTGGTTAAAAAACGCTACAAAAGGCAAGCCTTCCTTGTTCCTAAGTTCAAAAGTTAGCGGGCCCATGTAGCCTGTTTTTGCTAGTTTATGCATGGTTACTGCCCAGTCAATTGTACCTTCAAGCGGCAGTAAATGCTGGTCTGCTGTTCCGTCGTTATCATGCAGGTGCAAAGCCATTAGACGTGAGCCATATTGCACCAACAAGTCTAATTGTGGGCAGTAGCAATTATGGTGCCCGGTGTCGTAGCAAAACCCTGCACGGGGCGAGTTTATGTTGTTTAGCACATATTCCAAGTATACTACCTTTTTCAAATTTTCGAATGCGATATTTACATCATGCTTTTCTGCTTTTTCAACAAGCCGCTTAATTCTGTTTAAACCAATTTCATTAAACGGGGGAGGAGCATTGCCAGTGGAAACGTGAAAAACCATGGTGGGAATTTGATAATTGGCGCAGTCTTCAACTATTTTAAAGTAGTTATTTGTAAGGGCCTCGCCATCTTGGTTATCTAACCAAATATCGTTAATGCCGTCGTATGGTGCGTGAACATTATCCACATGCAGCCCGGCGTTTCTTGCTTGCCTTGGGTTTTCTCGGAAGTTGCTGTCGCCGTACTTGTCGCTCCACCATAGAGTTGCTCCGGTAAAGCCTGTTTGTTTAGCAAGTTCGAAAAATTCTTTTTTGGGCTTATCAGACCCGAAGTTACCGTAAATTGTAAACACTTATTGCTGTTCCTCTCTATTCCATAGCTTGCGCCAAATCTTCTATTAAATCCTGTACATTTTCTATCCCAACAGAAAATCTAACCAAACGGTCGTTAATGCCCCGCAATAGTCTTTCTTCTTCCGGAACATCTGCATGGGTGCACAACACTGGTATTGTAATTAATGAGTTAACACAGCCAAGGCTTTCCGCATAGCTTATTATTTTTGTACGCTCCACAATGTTGCGTGCAGTTTCCGGCTTGTCTGTTTCAAAGGACATCATTGCCCCAAAACCACGAGCTTGTTTTTTCATAACCTCGTGGCCGGGGTGGCATGGCAGGCCGGTATAATACACAGCCGTAATTCTCGGGTGGGCTTTAAGCCAATTGGCTAATGCTAGGGCGTTTTCTTGTGCCCTGTCCAAGCGCACGGCCAGCGTTTTTATACCACGTACAATAAGGTAACTGTCCATAGGGGAAAGCGTTGCCCCTATAGATGTATGAAGATGTGTAAGGCGTTGCCGCAAGGCGGGGCAATTTAATACGGCAAACCCGGCTAAAGCGTCGCTATGGCCGCCAAGGTATTTTGTGCCGCTGTGAATTACTATGTCTGCCCCAAGCGCTATCGGGTTTTGAAAATATGGCGACAGAAAGGTATTGTCTACAATAAGTAAAATATCCATACCGCTTACGGCTGCTTTTACTGCGGCTATATCGGTTACAATTGTCATTGGGTTGGTTGGTGTTTCAATGTAAATAGCTTTTGTGTTTTGCTTGATTTTGGATTTTAGGGTTGGTATATCGTTTGTGTCTATAAAGTCGAACTCCAGCCCGTGGCGCTTTGTTATGGTGGTAAACAAGCGAATAGAGCCGCCAAAAAGGTCATCTGTAGCTATAATGTGGGAGCCTGGCTCGAATAGCTCCATTACAGTGGCTATAGCCGCCATACCAGAGGAAAAACCAAAGCCTTCCTGTGCACCTTCAAGGGCAGCTACTGTTTGTTCGGCTGCTTCCCGTGTTGGGTTTTTCACACGGGAGTAAATGTATTCAGACGGGTTATTAATACTTGGGTGTACGAATGTTGCCGCTTGGTAAATGGGTACGGCTATTCCACCAGAGGTATCTGGGGATTGTTTATAGCCATGAATGCAGGCTGTTTCTGGTTTCATTTTTTGCGTCCTTTCTTGGTGGGTTGTTATACATTACAATACCTTCCCTATAAGCATAGACTCACCAAACATATTTGTAAAGCCACATTTTTGTACATGGCTATTCTTGCGTTGTTGTCACTTCCACGGCTTTTTACCGTTTAGCCAGCCGTTTGCCTGCCAGTACAGGTAATCCTTAGTGCGCTCCCGTCCTGCCTTGCGTTCAGTTTTGTCAATCATTACATGAGCTATTCGCATAACAAAAAATAGCATTTTTATTTTCATGCGTGGTTTAACACGTTTTTTACGTTTTATTTTGTCTGCAATTTTGTCGCACTTTTTCAGGATAACTTTCTTGCGTTTATCTGTAACCATGTCCCACTTGGGTTGGAATAACGGCTGCTTTATTACATATGTGTTGGCAACACCCCAAAAATCCAAGCTGTCTTTTATGTCTCGGGCAGTCTTCCCCATACCCTGCCCAATTGCATTTGTAATCACCACTGCCTGTTTACCAAACATTTCCTTGCCTGGCGAATGCGCCATCCACTTTGATGCGTAATGGTCTAACAACGCTTTAAGCTGCCCAGTAACGTGAAAAACATAAGTTGGAGATGCAACTACCAGCAAATCCGCTTCCAATATACTTTCCCAAATGGGGGTTGTGTATTGCGAATGAGGGCATACGCTAATATCCTGATATAGGCATGCCTTGCAGCCTGTACAAAACACCGGGCAATCCTTTGGCAAGTTGTACTCTGTCACATTATGGCCATCGCCCATTGCAGAAAGGAATAGCTCCTTCATTGCAAATGTGCAGCCTTTTTGTTCTGTACCATTTATTACAACTATGTTCATTTAAATGCCCTCCTTACGATATGTTGTGCAATTCCAGTTTTAACAAAAGCCACTACAATACTTGCAGCGGCTTTTGGTTATTTTTTATACAAATTTAATTTGCCCCCTGTTACCACAATTCTGGTCTGCGTCAAAGGCAACAAACCTATTATATATTATTTTAGGGGAATCGACAATGCAAACGTCATGTAGTAGAATAAATAAAAAAGGAGGCAATTAAATGGAACAATACATTAACGCAAAAAACTTCGGTGCAAAAGGCGACGGCGTAACAAACGATACCGTCGCAATTCAAGCCGCAATAGATGAAGCAGCAAAAACCAGCTCTGCCGTATTTTTAGGCGGCGGCGTGTATTTATGCGATACATTAAAAATGCATTCGCACACAGCTTTATGTGCAGAGCCTGTGTGGGGCTACAGGCAATCAAAAGGTGCAGTTATTAAATTAAACGACGCCAACGCAAAATGCCAAATAGACATAACAGACGCATTTGGCTGCACAATTAGCGGCCTATGCCTAGACGGCGGCAGACTAGGAGAAAATATTCATGGCATAATGCTAGACAACCCGGAGTTTAGCCATACAGAAAATAATATACGCATAGAAAGATGCCGTATAGAAGGCTACAGCGGAGACGGCGTACACTTAGACAAAATTTGGGTATTTTCTATACGCTCTTGCATGATTTCTCACCACGGCGGCAACGCAGTATACTGCTACGGCTGGGACGGATGGGTATTAGACACATGGCTAACCGGCTGTGGCGGTGCAGGGTTTTATTCCACAAAAGACGCCGCTGCCATAACCTTTACCGGCAATAGAATAGAGTGGAACAGAGCAGGCGGTTTTGTTATGGCAAGCTGCAACTCCCTTAACATAACCGGTAATTATTTCGACCGCAACGGCGGCCCGGCACTGCTTATTGCAGGAAATAACGAAGGCTGGGCTAAGTCCTACACCATTACCGGCAACCTATTCAAACGTAATGGTGCAAACCAAAAACATGACAACCCACACTACGATTCGCAGGTATATTTAACAAACATGAGCGGCTTAACTATGGTTGGCAATGCTTCACATGCCTCCAGAGGAGACCAAGCAGGTACAAACCTGTCTCCTGCCTATGGCTTTGTGTATGGTAACTTGAGCTACGCCATTATCAAAGACAACGTGCTGTTTGACGGCGCGAGCAAAGAACTGTTTATCGACCTTGGTGGCAATAAAGAATTAATTTTTAAAGATAATATTGGAAGCTTATATAAGTAGACTCGTACAAGAAAGCAGCTCTGCCGCATTAAGGCGCAGTAAGTGAAATGAACGTTTTCTGCGCGCTTTTTTCCGGCATTAGTAGCGGGTTCGCGAAGGGCGAACTAACAATTGTAGAGCAATTTCCTATTGCATGAAATAAAAATCCCGTTAGTCAAAACCACGGACAATGTTTTAACTAACGGGTATTTTATATATGCCGCCTATAATGTAATTCATACGGCCTTGAGGTATACGCTTCGTAACGAATACTGCCATCGTACTCTAAGTATGCATTAAACCTATCTTGCATTATAGGGTTTGCCAACATATCATGCACCTCTTCACGCTTTACCCAACACGCTTCAGATGTTTCATCAGAACTCTGTAATTCACCCCCAACAGCAGTGCACGTAAAATTAAATAAAACTTTAGTTGGAACAATCTTAACACCGTTATACCCTTCATGTGTAGCTGTATTTGACCCAACCCAAAAAAGTTCACCAACTTTAATATCTATTCCGCTCTCTTCTTTTACTTCCCTTACCAATGCCTCTATAAGGTTTTCGCCATTTTCAACTTGGCCTCCGGGGCAGCCCCATGTACCGTCTTTTGTGTGCTTTACCAGTAATATTTCGCCATTTTCATTCATTACTACTCCAGCAACTGCAACTATGTGTGTTGGCATAATCATATTCCTAACTCCTTTGCAAATTTATTTTTACTTCATACATATCAACAATGCATGAGCCAAAAGCCCTGTACAAAGATGGGTTTTCATTTATCTTATCGGCATATGTAGCCGTGCACATTCACAATATATTTTACGAAAAAGGCTTGTAGCATACGCTACAAGCCTTTTCATGTTAATAAAAAACTCCCCGACCAGGATTCGAACCAGGGACCTACCGGTTAACAGCCGGTTGCTCTACCGCTGAGCTATCGAGGAATATATATGAAATATATCAAAAACATCTGTGTTAACCAAGCCACATTAAAGACTGAACATAGAGAAGGAAAAGTGAGAGTCACCTCACGAAGCAAAACATTTAGTAAATATCCATTGAAATAGATAAATTGGCGCATGAACTTGTCATAGGACAAGCCCTCGGACAATTAGTACGGGTCAACTGAACATGTTACCATGCTTACATCTCCCGCCTATCAACCTTGTGGTCTACAAGGGTCCTTACCTGCTTTAAGCAGTGGGGAATCTAATCTTGAGGCCAGCTTCACGCTTAGATGCCTTCAGCGTTTATCT
>Ga0131853_10015095_pt1 | contig 14132 bp, 8 predicted proteins | sample TergutLab28metaG_FD_92764 | JGI IMG/M metagenome (GOLD analysis project Ga0131853, IMG submission 92764) | Labiotermes labralis P1 segment gut microbial communities from Petit-Saut dam, French Guiana - Lab288 P1 (version 2) (version 2) | ecosystem: Host-associated > Arthropoda: Insects >... | reverse complement strand
GGTTCTGCTATTTTTGCTATTCTAGGTTAATATAATTGGATCTATGGTATCATCTTATGTTTGTAGAGATTATATGTACATGTACACTTAGCTTATAAATATACAGTGTGCAACTTTATATAACAACGACTATTAGCTTCGTCATGTCTGTCTTTCTGTTCGTCCATCTATCCGTCCGCATGGAACAAGCCTCCCACAGGATGGATTTTCTTGAAATTTGACATTTGCAAATTTTTCTAAAATATGTTGAGAAAATTAAAAGTCTGATTAAAATTCAACAAGAATAACGGGTAGTTTACATGCAGAGTTACGTATGTTTATGATATCTCGCTAAATTGTACTTAGAATGAGAAATGGTTGAGACAACCGTTGTAGAGAAAACCAAACATACGTTTTATAGTCAATATTGTTTGTCCAAAAATCGTCTCGTTTATGTGAAAATGTGGAAAAATATGGTACAGCCAGGTAAAGGTAAGAGGTAAAGTTCAATCTAGAACAGGCTGCGACGGCCCAGAGGGGAGCAGATGTATAGTTGTACTCTTTCTTTAACCTCTGCGCTAGATGGGTGTGGTCAACGCCACGCCCCGGCCGCTTTACCCCGACCCGGTACCCCTTGTGTAGGAGGCTGGGTGGGCCCCAGGACGGGTACGGAAAATGTCGCTGCCATTGGGATTGATCCCCGGACCGTCCAGCCTCTAGCGAGTCGCTGTACCGGCTACGCTATCCCGGCCCACGTGGAGCCAGACAGGCCACAAATTAGATTATAGTGCTGCGCACAAAAGATACGCTTTGCATGCGGGGTAACTAAGGGAAGAATACAGACACACACTTATACAAGTAATGTTTAATACGGTAGTTATTGTTTTTTCATGGTAACGGTGGTTACACGAATGCGTTTCGGCGTTACCTTATACATACATTGACTGTATAATTTCATAATGAAGTTGATAAAATGTTCCTTTACTTAATCAAGCGTCTCAATATAAATACATAAGGGAGAGTGCTAGTATAGGTCCACGCATTCTTAAACTCTGCCGGACTAGAGAGGTGCGTGGTCAGTTTCACAACCCAGCCACTTTAGTCCCTAAACAAAAAGTGCCCAACACTCACTGGACAGGAAACTTCGTGAGCTGTGGACAAGAGAACGCAGGTTATAAATTCTGTTACTTTTGAACGGAAACTGAGAGACATGGCTGCAGCTTGTGTAAGAGAGTGGATTGCTGGTTGTGTGGGGGAAGAGGTTTGAAAAGCTCGCATAATGGAAAGGGAGGTTGCTTCTTCTGCCTTTACTGGTTGCAAGTGAGTTACAGTACTCTTCAAATGCCATGTACTGTACAAGGGTGTCAGTTGGAGAAATCGGGAAATGGAGGAGAGATAACAAAGGAGGATGTGTGTAGAGATGAGATTCACTGAAAATGCGCGAGCATGTTTCGTTGAGACATACAATTCAGTGAATATACCCATAATGGTCTAAACATTCAGTAAATATCTTCATACTGTAATCAGCTGTGGCGTTGCGTTTTGAATTTCCTATACGCCTATCCGTGAATTTTCTTGTAAAGGCACCAACATCGCAACTGCTTTTGTTGAAATTTGGTCTTTTATTTAAAGTTGGTTATAATGCTTTGAGCTAAATGATTTGTATTCCTCGCCCAATATTTGGACCTAGGAGTGACGAGGTAACGGGGGAATGGAGGAGATTGCATAACGAGGAGCTAAATGATATATACTCCTCACTCAATATTGTGCGGGTGATAAAATCTAGAAGAATGAGATGGGGTGGGCATGTGGCGCGTTTGGGTGAGGAGAGGGGGGTGTATAGGGTCTTGGTGGGGAAACCGGAGGGGAGGAGACCACTGGGGAGACCTAGGCGTAGATGGGTGGATAATATTAGGATGGGTCTCCAGGAGGTGGGATGTGGGTATATGGACCGGATTGGGCTGGCGCAGGATAGAAACAGGTGGCGGACGCTTGTGAGTGCGGTAATGAACCTTCGGATTCCGTGAAATGCGGGGAATTTCTTGACTAGCTGCAAACCAGTTAGCTTCTCAAGAAGGACTCTGCACCATGGAGCAAGTAAGTAAGTAAGTAAGTAAGTAAGTAAGTGTAATGCTTTGAAATGAATTTTTGCCACTGTAACCAAACAGTGTTCCCTGGTAGCATAAATTTATTCTCGTGCTGATCAATACATTAATTAACCCTTGAGATATACAAATTATGTAACGGCCCGAAAAAAGTTTATTTAACCCTTTAAACGCCGAGTTAAATCCCATCTGCCATTTGGTGGCATTATTAGGAACTCACCATATTCTCCACGTTAGCAGGATAAGGGTTAAGCTAAAATAAGCAGCATAAAAGGCAGTTAACTTTGTGGAGGAAAGTCCTTGCTGAGACGCAAGCAGTCACTCATGTTGTGAAGGAATGTCTCGCCTTTAAGTTATCTTAACATTCATTGCCCTGTTCACCAAAGACTGCCGTTGGTCCGTGTGACTGCCGTTCACACCCTCACACTGTATTCTGACATTCGATTTAATATTATTTTTCCATCTACGCGTAGGTCTCCGAAATGGTCTCTTCATATCAGCTGTACTGTCTTATTATTTCAGTGCTTCGTGTATCTTCGCACACAGTGATGACAGTTGCAGCACTGCATCTCCCTCGTAACACGGAACATTCTGGAACTACCGCAATACGGAAGGGGAACAGGCCGTCCTAAATTCTGTGTTTTGAAACTGGTGTTTTGGAGAGAGTTGAGAAGGACTTGATATTGTGATATTGTGTGTCCAACGGTGGGAGATGTGGAAGGGAGTGAAGATGGAAACTGTCCTGTAGTTGAGATTAACATGATGTTGTTTTAGATACACAGGAGAGGGAATTTAGATAATGGTGTTGTATAGGAACAGAGATTAGAACGGAGTTAGCCAGCCGAAGGACGAGAGTTGCCACAAGTTTGTAGCAGCGGTGGGAAAAACAGGACGTTGGAAGTGTTAACACAGAGAGATGGGAGAACGAGATGAAAAGTGTAGTAAAGCGATAATAACAAAGAGTTAGAACAAACGCGGTTATGGAAATAGTGACTGGAAATAGTGAAGGTTCAGTTTACAAGGCTTAATAAAATAATCAGTACTCTGAAGACCTAAAGTTGGTCTAAATTACGTGTAGCAATATTGCCAATGGTTGTACTTATGCCGTGACATGGTACGCAGATTTCGCTAAGGCGTTCGTTACTTTCAAAATACCATACGTGTTATTGGCAGACGCCTGAAAGCGTATTTTCATTTGCGCCGCAAGAAAAGTACACCATTCAGTTCGCAGATTTGCACGGAGCTCTGAAATCTCAAACAGTGTTATGTGCAGATCTCTTGTGTGGAATTTCACAGAAAACGGACAATAAACGTGGAAGGCAAGAGAAAGAATTTATTTACACCCCTTAGTACTACTGTCGCTGCTCTATATTCATGGAAATCGCACATAGGCCTACATGTGAATCCGAAGAACGGTTTAGTCACTGATAACTGCGGCACAAACAAACGGACATGGTCTCCATATAAGGCTTTCTTTCTTAGTGCTTAAAGAGTATTTAAAATTCTGTTTGTACCTCAAAATGAACGTAGCCAGTTTCGCAGCGGAAATTAACGCCTAAGAGACCGTTTGTGACTGTATTTCTTAATTACTTCAAGTATTGCATCTTTTGGCTTTTGTACGAGAATTTTATCCGACTGAAGTCAGAAGGCGCGCCTGTAAGGAACCGTGACATACGGGGAACTGATGGAGAAAAAAAAAGGCAGAAAGCAGTGTCATTTAGTTAAAGGCATTTTGCGAATTACTGAAGTGTGAAAACGAACTGTTTTATTAGCCTCAAGATCAGGCTGCATATGGTATTTTGGGACTGGTCGATAACGATTTAGGCTTATTGTCACTAATTACTTTCTTCGTTTCTTTCTTTCCTTCTTTCATTCATTCATTCATTCTTTGTTTCTTTCTTTCGTTCTTCGTTATCCCCTTCTTTATTTTCCGATATTTTTTTCCTACTAGCGTTTATTTTTATTTCTTCGTTTCTTATAGGGCTTCTCTTTTGCTCCCAACTTTATTTCTTTATTTCCTTTCTTCTTATATTTCTTTGCATCGCTTGTACATTTTCATTTTTTGCCAATTTATAAGACGCACCCACATTCTTTCAAAATGTTACCTGCTTTCAAATTAGGGTGTTTGTTACACGTATTTCACCTCTACCCCGCTACAGTACAGTTGGTCGTTTCCTGTTAGCCATAAGTGCTGCTTGTTATATCTCAGACTTCAATCAAACTGGGACTTGGGCTTTCGCCGTTATTAAAAATGTTTGGTTTTGGTTTTGATTTCTTGTGTGACTTGCGGCGCTTTGTACCTTGGCTGTCGAAAATAACGGAGCGCGCGGAACGTTCACACGTGCTCATGCCCTGCGAGTTTCGCATGCTTCAGGCGTGTGATCGCTTTTCTCTTTCACGTTCCAGAGTTGGCGTTTGTTGGCCATCTAATGAAAAGGATTCAAGTATGCGAGGAGTTGAACAAAGGAAGCAGAAACTGACAACTACAAGAGTCATTAAGAAGCACTTGGAATTCGATTGAGAGGGTAGCAAGTCCCTTATAATTACTCGACCGTGAATTTCAGTAATATTTTGCATAATTGCGTTCCCTTGAATTACCAGGGCCATAATCTTTGTCGTTCTTCTCAGTCGCTTTTGTTTGCTTACGATGACTTGCAAGATTTGCGGTTCTCACAGCGGTGTTGCTCAAGACTCAAGTTTCACGAGACCGTACTGCCTTCATCTTCAAGGTCAAATGTTTAAAAAAGAGGACTTGGACTGCAAGAATCCGAAGACGAAGCATTAAGCTTCTTTGAAACTTAAATGACTACATACCAGTCTGTATGACGGAATATTCTACATGAGCTGAGTCCTTACCAGGACTCCTTCCTATAACCTGACACTGTCATGTCTTTAAGTCTTATCAGTACAGGCGTACGTTGCAAGTTAAGTCGATATACTATGGGGGGAGGTGGTGGATGGTCATAGATTCTAATCGTACGTTAGAAGAAAGAAGAGAAGAATTCTTACTTTCGTACTAGTTACAGCAAAATATTCCTTATAACAAATATCAAGATTCCCTTGCTAAGTCGGAAAACATCTGTGTACTGATCTTGGTATCGGTCTGTGTGGTGGTGGATGTGTTGATGTTGGTAAGCTACATAGGAACAAAACCCCATATTCATTAATGCTGGCAACCAAAGGCTCATACGGAAAGCTGTACTGATGCCATATTATCATTACGTTATGGAATTAATTTTGTAAGAAGAAAAACCAAGAGCATAATTTTACTGTACGTTTTACGGTAATAGCAGGCCTGATCAACCTGTTTTGTGGTGCGGAAATTTTCTGCAAGATTCGGTCTGCATGCGGGCAACATGAAATCCAGCACGCAGAACGAAGAATGGATAAGTAGAGGTATAATGGTATGTACACTCACATTGATAGAGGAAGAGGAAGAGGAAGAGGGTGTTCGAGAATAGGATGCTGTTGAGGATGCTGGGCCTGAGAGGGACGAGGTGGTAAGGGAGTGGAGAAAACTACGTAATGAGCTTAATGATTTATACTCCTCACCAAATATTCGGGTGGTCAAATCGAGAAGAATGAGACGGGGGAGGGTGGTATATGGCACTATGGGGAGAGGAGAGGTTCATACAGGCTTTTGTTTGGGAAATTTCACGAAAAGAGACCCCTTGGAAGACCCAGGCTTAGATGGGAGGATAATATTAAAGTTGATTTTCAAGACGTGAGATGAGGGGCATGGACTGGATTGATGTGGCTGAGAATAGGGACAGGTGGCGGGCTCTTGTGGATGCGGTAATAAACTTTAGAGCTCCATAAAATGCGGGGAATGTCTGGACTAACTGAAAACCTGTTAGCATCTCAAGAAGGACTGTGCTCCATGGAGTTAGTTAGTTCGTTATTTAGTTACGCATAGTATGCATAATTTTACCTGCGTATTTTTTAATATATCTCGTGCAATGAAAATATGCTGACAATAATGGGAAAATATATTTAAAAATATAATTTAGAACGTACTCTTTTAGCACGTTTGCAAAACTATCCTCTTGTGATGTGTGATGTATGGGATGGCGCACCGAATGCTGCCAAATTTTTGAGGATGGAACCGAGTTTCCCCGAACAATGATTACCACTTATTAGAATATTCCACAGTACAAAATATAAGGAACATGTTACATTCACTTATGTATATAAGAAATAAAACTGGCGTTACTTATAAAACATAACCTCGTTCTGTTTACGTGCAATGAATGTTTTGCAAGGCAGTCCTGTTTACAATGTATGATTTGGAAGGTAGACCTAATTACATTGAATTATTTGCAAGGTATTCTTATTTAAAATGAACGATTTGCCAGTTAATCATCAATGAATTATTTGCAAGGTTATCCTGTTTACATAATTACTTGCATGGCAGTCGTGTTTACGATGATTTATTTCAATGTAGTCCTGTTTACAATGAAATATTTGGAACGTAGTCCTGTCTGCAATGAATCATTTGCAAGGTAGTCCTATTTACGATTAATTATTTCCGAGGTATGACATATCACGGTGTGTCTTCATGATCTGACACGTGTGCAGCGGGAGAGCTTTTAACTACATGAATTTTACGTTTACTCCATTTCAATGAGAGCGGTTTACTTACATGCAGTGTATAGACTACGTTGGCACCTTAGCGAAGGCGTGTTTGTTTTAGATGAGTTTAGGCTACTGGGCCCACAGGCGCAGTCGGAAGAGGTGGGCTGCCTGTTTTGTTTAATGATCAACATTTAACGTATCGGGTACAAGTACCACATTATTGAAGCATTACACAATATTTGGCCCCACCTAATGGATCCAGAGAATCCCTACACAGTTCTCAAGAGATAAAAGCGACTCTCTTGTCGACGAAGGCAATGCTGTCCATGTTCTTCTATAGATCTGTCCTCTCAAGGGATCCATTTTCCAGATTTAATTAATGAATCACAAACCCATCTAACCCCTACCCCTTCTCGTATCTATCTACTCGTCTCTCCCTCTGTAGCCTCTCAGTTGCGACCCTTTATCTTCCATATGCTTGCAGTATTCCTGTACTAGTGATAATGTTAAGGTGAACCTACCTAAGCCTCAATTATGGTTAATAGGGAGAACAAGTTTAGGTGGAAGATTGTATTCTGTGGTGACAGACAGGCGAAGGAAAGGGGCGGGGTGTGACGTGTATGTTGTTTAAGGGCTGTTGTCGGCGATGCGTCTGCTTTGAAGTGGATTACAAGACAGGTAGCGCAGTGCTCTCTCTCTCTCTCTCTCTCTCATCTGTTTCCGACTTGCGTGGAAGCCTCGTAACAATAAGCAGTACACACAAAAGGTTTGCTTTCGAATTGTTCTGACGCGGAGTCATGTTCAGCTCTTGCATAGTGGAGTTTAAACCTGATGTCCTGGTGAGAAGCATGCAGGCAGAGCAGCAGTTCATTTGTTGATTCTGAGTCTTCCTCGAAGCTTAGGATCATTCACCAGTTGTAAAGAAGCTTCAGATCGGTCAGCGTGCAGGAACTTTGTCGTTTTTTATCAGTACAATACAAAAACCAAAACAAAACCACGTCTTAGCCTTTAGAGACACAAAAAGAACTTAAATTATTGATCTGAACTACTGGGCATTTTTCCATGATCGATTATAAAGCTGGACGTCCCTGAAATCTCTTGACATTGTACAGGGTGTTCTAATTAATCTGTTGTAATACAAACCTAATGTAATCCAAATTATTGAAGAATAAATGGTAGAATTTGTTATATTTTATGGATTTAGGCACAAAATTTGTGATTAGTACTTCAGACTTCTGCCCTTTGATGAGGCACAACACATGAAGTCGTTATTCGGTCGCTGCCCGTGCTCGCTCAAACGTGTGAGATGTCACTTTTTTGGTCGAGTATGTGATCTGAGTACCTTGTACGTGCATGTCTGGTACGGATGCTTGACACACCTGGATCTGTAGGTAACGCCAAAGGAAGATGTCCAAACGGGGTACTGCAGCCAGTGTCATTGAGTAGATTTATTTTGTGAAAAAGTGGCAGTCACTTAGTAGTTCTGAAAATTTCCTTCGTTTTATTGATCCCAAATACTCGTTACCGTTTTCACTTACATGTTGCCTTAAAAAAAAGAGATGTCTGCGTTCGACGGTATATTCCCTGAAAGGATCAATAGTTTGGAAATTTTCTGTGTTTTGTCGTTGAAATGTGACGTTTCTTCTTCTGGAACTCGCTGCTGAAGAGACCGTAGTCGCCATTTGCTCTTTGTTCTTCTACTTTTCCTACAGCAGGAAGTCAGCTGTGCAGCGACTTCCCAAAATTTTGTAGGATTCAGATCCTTGTGTGAGCCTAGGATACCGCAGTCCACATTGTATCCATCGGATTTCTTTTTACCGCCTCAGTATAAGAGGGCTTGCCGGCTGGTTATTAATTTGTTACTGGTAACATGTGCAGGAGAGGATTAACACACAGCGGCAGGTGGACGCCTTGGTGTTCACTGGCCTGGAAATTGAATTCTACCTTTTTGTGGACTTAGAATCACTTATGAATCCCCTTTCACCTTCCTTTATCTGTTTTTTCATCTTCCTGTGTCTTCTCACCCAGTTTCCGCACGATAGAACACGGCGTGTAACTTCTGGACCTCTAATCCAATATAGTGGCATTATGCAACATGCTTGTGGAATGTGTTACTGAGTAGACTGCGAACAGGGATGTCCACGATATAGGCCTGTTACGATATGCAAGACCCGGGTAAGGAGGGAATGGAGGTTATGAAGCTTCAGGCCCAATTCCAGAATTTTTACACAAAAAATCCCCCCCCCCCCAAAAAAAAAGAAACTTGTCAGAGCCGTTTTGTTGTACTTCAGAGTGAGACCATAAGAATAATGCTGCTAAATTATTGTTACCTAACGGACGAAGTGTCAATGCCATCTTTAGGTGTGTCATCCCCGTTGTGTTAGGTCAATAGCACAAAGCTGTATTGTGTATATATCTATATATACACACAGTCATGAACACAACAATATTACAATTAGTAGCGATATATAATATACAACTAAATGTTTCGATCCTGTATGTTGGACATCATCAGGTTGTCCAAAGAACTTATTAAGTGACTATACAGTATGGTAATTTTGGATGGGGGACGAGATCTCGTCTTACATTACAAATCGTGGGCTTAGTAAAAGTTGCCAACATTTATATTGATGAGTACTTCATCATGTGAATGCATGGGTGCTCATCTTATGATCCTATCATGCGATTAGATAAACATGTTAAGGAGTTACATCAGTCGTGAATATCTTACAAATCTAACATGCAAATTAGGCAGTAAAACCATCGTACTAAGATGTTTCATCAATTGCAAACTTCATGGTTTGTGAAAAATGACAATGCCATCTTAAAACGTTTTCACGAAACTTGAATCAAGAAAGCGTAAATTCAGTCTGGATCTTGCTTTTGCAGATTTTACACGTCGCAAGGCAAGAGAGTAACGTTAGAACAGTCTGCGGTCCAAACGGCTTACTATATTAGAAGAAAAACTGAGAATGTATGCAGATTTTTATGTTTTTGAATTTTAGTGTGAGTTGTGGGCCCATCAAAAAAATTTGAACTCTGCGTTGAGTGGTCCCGTAATCCGGGCCTGGTTTTATGCAATTGTGTTACGGGATTCGAGGCAGGAATCCGTTTAAAGTGAGTCATTTGAGTTACTCGAAAACTAACTTCATTCGTTGCAAATCGCTTGAAAAGTATGCTTCCATTTATCCTGTCCGGTTAGGACTTTGCGATACTTTGAAGTGTAAAAAAAGGTAAAGCAGTCCCATTTCAGGCCCGAGGTGCCAAGAGGGTTCCAGGAAGTTAAGGTTCCCAGATTACATGACAATGGCCTAGGATGGTATTAAGGTTGTCAGCCTTACGCACCGGCCGCTTTTACCCCCAGGAAATACTCCTGGTACTTATTACTGTTAGAGGCTGAGTCGACCCTAGGCTGTAGTGTCAATGAAAAATTCCAATGACACCATCTGGAATCGAACCAGCGACCTTCCGATACCGCGGTCCCCACTTTGAAGTGTTATGTGTATACTCGTAATATCAAAGTTTCGCGTAGTCTTTCTCTCTTCTTTTTTTAATCTTAGAGTCGTGACGAATGCAACTGTACTATATATTAGGTGCCTCATAAAACGGCATAAAGCTACAACAGTAGTACCAAGATATCTGTAGGCCTAGGAATCTATGCACTAAAAAGTTACGCTTTGTATAATTTCTGCTCCGAACACCTCCTTCATACCGCTGCCATCCTCGTGATGAAAGTGTTTTCTAAAATCTGTTTCTTCCCAGGAGCACGCGGGTCAGGTTGTACTCGTATGGCTCAGCACTTGTACTCAGGAGCTGTCCTGTTCAGAACTCGACCTGGGAACTGGTTATCCTATGGGTTTCGTGGTTTTCCTCAGACCCTTCCAGAAAATACCGAAATGGAAACCGATCAAGCTATGATCTTATGCTTTGAAACCCTTCAGAATTTTTCACTCGCCCATTATTTTTCCACTCGATTATATGTTCTGAGTTACTGACGCTGTCGTAAACTAAAACCAGAAACCCGAACCGCCCGCAAAGCTTCAGCAGAGTGAAGCTGGGCGGGTGAATTCAGTTAAGCCAACAACTCATCCTGTCGCCGTCCCTTTCCGATAACAACCCGCCGCTTCAAATAAAGCCCCGGAATTCTTGATGCATTTTTCTTCCCCTGACACTGGATTCTTTTTGCCCCGTCAAAACCTTGAATTCAATCGTTAAAAATGTCGCCCACTGAGAACAGTTTCTGTAGTTTACGAAAACATACCGCTTTTTCCCTTGCGTGTGCAGCAGTGAAACTCTATACAGCCTGCCACATCAAACACTGCTTCTTCGATCTTTCTCGTGCGGCGTTTATTGTTCAAATTCGGGATTAAACATTACTTCCGCAAAATAAGGTGTCACTGCGATAGCTGAAGTTCTACCAGCAGTGTTACTGACGATCGATTCTTCTGGATTTTTAGACGCATTTTGTTGCGAAGAAGCCAATATTTCTTGGACTACTGTGACCCTAAAAGCAGTAGGATCATACGGAACGTCTGTAACTTTTCACTATTTCACCCAGTGTGACATACCAGAAGACTTGAATAGTAAGAGATGCGGTTCTTAAGACCACTCTGCGCTTTACTGGATGCGAACATTCTACAGAAGGAAAGGACTTGTGGTGATTGGGCAGTATTAGGAAGAGTCTGAAACTGTGTCAAAATTACGGTACACGAAGAAATTAAAAGAGAAGTGATTAGACCTAAAACGTAATAAGTTATTACCTTGGCCTCTTAGAATTATGTTTACATGAATGATACACGTCTTTGTGTTGAAGCGACAGTGCACAGAAACAAGCACGAAAACTTTTTGTCCTAGATTCTGCGTTGGTCCGAAAAGAATGACAAGTCGACGCTGTATGTATTCAGTTTCTCATAACTTAATTCTGTGTTAACACGCATGCGACAGGAAACCTGAAGAGAAGAGAGACTACTCGGAATATGCAGGTGTACATTTGGGGTCCAATGGATGCGGTAATTAAATGTGCGGGTTCCTGCGATGGGCGGAGTTCCTTGACTGCTGAGCGACTGGTCTTTGTTTCGAAGTTGAAGGTAATTGAACTAAATTTCCGAATTATGCGGCTTGACATTAACGAAGATTCAATATTTTACGCCCCCTTTTCAAACTACTGCTGTCAGCATTTTAACGTCGTCGATATTTTTATTTCCATACTACTACGACAAGGACGAGCGGCCCTTGCCTGGGAGCCTTCTAACAATGATGCTTTCTCTACGCTCTCCCACCCCAACCCTCGTACATAAAAGCATCTCTCACTACTCCCTTACTGTTCACTTTCTTGTACTTCAAAAGTTTCGATTTAAAAAAAAGTCGTTGCGCAGTAGATTGGACACTGTTGGCTACCTGTTTTACAGGGACCTGGTGTCTATATCGTGGGTTTGTCTGGGCTGGTGATTTACACGGAGTCGCATAGTTTGAACTTTCATGTTATCCCTGGCGTACTTCTGTTCGATACCTCTTATATGACGATATATATTATAATTAGTACAGTCAGTACACAACTTACATAAAACCAGATGCTTAATTACACCTGGGTTATACTTGGCGACGTGTTTCGGCCGTTAAACGGCCATCCTCAGGCCAACTTAGAACAATGTTGTTAAGGTACAGTCAGAATTGTTATCAAATGGGATCCCATTATTTACATTAAAGCTTGATACATTATGGAATTCTTAGTTATGAATAAAATATTTAAAACTGTAGGGTAAAATGATAAATATTCAAGGTTTTGTTGTAGGGGCCTCACGGAACTCACTATAGATGGTGGTGTGGACGTGTGTCGTTGTCACAGTAGATGAGTGCTAACACCTATTACTCCCTTGTGTGTATTTAAAAATTATACATTTAAGTGACTAATATCTGTTCGTTTTTATATTCACCAAGTTAGACTTCCGATTCTTGTAACTATGTTATGGAGCCCATTATTGATGTGCGTTGTCACAGGTTGTTATGAAGTCGACAATTTTGACTGTACCTTAACAACATTGTTCTAAGTTGGCCTGAGGATGGCCGTTTAACGTTCGAAACATGTCACCAAGTATAACCCAGTTGTAATTAAGCATCTGGTTTTATATAAGTTGTGTATTGACGGTACTAATTATAATATATATTGATGATACACAACGGGATGGCCCCCTTCAAACTCTTATATTACAAGTTTTGCACATAATTTTCACGCAGTAAAATCAACCATAAGAGGAATATAAATGTAGTAACTTCCTTTGCGTGTTACATGCCATTGTGTGTCAGTCATATAAATAAATGTAATGAGTGTCACTGTGAACACAGCCATAAGTAAAAGGACTGAACCCAACTTAGGCTAAAATCAAAGAGCCAAACACGTCGAAAGCGTCATTATCTACGGGGAAAAAAGAAATTTATATGATTATGTTGATGCCGATATTCTTATCCTTTTGTTTATATTAGTAACTTCAACTCTGTTAATAAAAGGGGCATCTAGTCATATTGAGCAGTAGACTACGTCAGACGCACGGTCCTAAGTGATAAATAATGACGTATCATATATGCAGCAGAAAGGTGAGTGTTTTACATTACAATGAGAGTAATGGCTGATCCATGCTGCAGCACGTTATTTTGTAGTTTTTAGGTAATTTCAGTAAATGCATCCCCGTTGTGTTACATTACACTAATAAATAAAACAACGGTAAACAGAGTCTATACACAACGAGATCTCGTTCAATATGTATGGCGTTGTAACTTATATGTACCTTCCGTGATAGGCAAACAGCCTGAAGGTGGCTTTTAAACCCCCCCCCCCCCCGAAACATGTCGCTGATAATTATATAATCTGATAATTAATTAAAGTCGTTTATAGACCCTGTTTAATATTGTTTGATTTATTAACGTAATTTTGTGTTATTCTCGTCCACGTCCTACTTTTTAAACATCTTCGGCGAACAAGGAATTGTGTATAATGGCGGAAAGTGTAAGAAACTCTGGAATTCCTACTTGAGCTACAGAGAAAAGATATGTGAAAGAAGTCCGAGAAATACTGTGACCAACTGCAACGTATTGCGTTAGCAATGACTTGTATCCCATGGGCCCATACTTTCGACGCTCTTTCTGAAACCCACTCGTCTTATGTGCTGCTTCGTCTATCTTGGCTGTAGAAATATGAATGTTCCGCCGATCGATTTCTGTAAGGCAGAGCGTTCTTCCACTGTTTGGGGGAAGCCAAACGAAAGGGGTCGTCTTCTGATGGTGTTCGATTGAATGAAAACTGCGCATCTGCCGTGAAATGGTGTCTAGGCTATACATAGAACAATTTTTTTTTTATTTTCCAGCTGGGATTCCTCCCCCCCCCCCCCCCCCCCCCCCCCCGCGGGGGGAGAGGGGGAAAAAAGAGAAAAAAAAAATAAATTTATAGTATGTGGGTGGCCCCCGCCCCACCATCCTCCC
>Ga0131853_10015089_pt1 | contig 14136 bp, 6 predicted proteins | sample TergutLab28metaG_FD_92764 | JGI IMG/M metagenome (GOLD analysis project Ga0131853, IMG submission 92764) | Labiotermes labralis P1 segment gut microbial communities from Petit-Saut dam, French Guiana - Lab288 P1 (version 2) (version 2) | ecosystem: Host-associated > Arthropoda: Insects >... | reverse complement strand
CTTGATCCTCAAGATGAAGTTGGTCCCTCCATCTCTTCCTCGGTCGTCCTATGTTCCTTCGTCCTTTTGGTTTATATTGTAGTGCTTGTTTTGGTAGTCTGTTTGTGTCCATCCTCTGTACATTTCGATTCCTAATTCATATATATATATATATACCTAATTTTACAATGAGCGCATAATCCGTGACGGTGGGGTCATGTCCGTCCGTGCATGAGTTGACATTCTGAATCCACAAAACACATTCAGGAATTCTACCAAACTTCGTATAGCGAATCCACACTAAATAAAAAATTTGGCACAACTCAGAATCTTATTGGCCTTACCGTTAAGACTCACAGACGCTTTTCGTCAGAGGGTATGACGAGACAGACAGACCTCTTCAAAGATGAGAAAATAATATTAAAACGGATCTTAAAGAAACATAATGTGAGGATGTCTCCTGAATTAACATGGCTTAGGACAGATTGACAGTCTCTTGTGATAATAACAATGAACGATGATTCACAACCGTTCTGGGATATGACACCGCATCGACTGGTAGTCACCGACGTTTCTGAGGTGCTTCGTGACCGATAAAGACATAAGTTACTGGAGTACCTGGACGACTATGAGTTTCCACAGGTCTTATACCGCATGGATTTGCGCGACGTAAGAATTTTGTGTTGCTGGAGATTCAGAACTTCCGTGCGTAACCCAGTCCAAAACCGCTTCCACTGAAGAAGAACGCACTTCGACCCTTCGAAACATAGGCGACGATGAACGTTTGCATATCGACAAGACGTCCGATCCCGGAAGACACGAAACTTGTATGGTGTTAGTTTTTCAGTTCAACGTACACACTGCTTGCTAGCTAGTCGTAAGAACAGATATGACGTTGTGCATAACTGCAAAAACGGTCTACGTAACATTGCATAAATAAACGAACTACTTTCACTGTATATAGTTACATGGCCTATACGTGATACTTACAATAACGCAATATGGAATGTGTATCTGCCATTGTAAACATGGACGCATACGGTGAGTCAATTTGAGGATGGTGGTAAGATTTACCTTCAAGACAAGTGTGGATTACAGTCTAACTATATGGATTGAAGTGAGGGTTTCAATTTATCTTCTAATGACATGTTTCTTAGAAACACGAAAAACGGGTTGGGTTAGAAACAAGCTGACAGAAACGACCCCCAAGGCCATGAGTCAAGCTAATCACAGCTCTCGCTCCACTGCCTGGCGGTAACAAAAGGCCAGTCGCAATAGCGGCTGGCCTGTCAGACCGGCAACCCCAAAGCTCTTAAAAGCGAAGTAGTTGCACAAAATAAATGCAGACCGTCCCAGCTGTCTGTGCAGATTGCGAGACGCCACCGTCACGGCTATAAAATACGTGCGCCATGTAGCCTACTTTAAGTGGAGCCTTTTGTCACCAAATAGACTATTTGTAACATGTCGCCACGGCTTATTTGGCTGCTGAAAAATGTTAATAGATGAGTCTGATCTGTCAGCAGCACGCGGGGCCCCTGTCCAGCGCCCCATCACTCAGCCAAAACATGCGGGCAACTCCCTATGTGATGGTGAATATTTTAACCTCAACGTAGAATGTAAGTCTGGAATTCAAGACACGTTCTTGAAGTATACTTCACGACAAGCACTTCCAGTTCACGTCCAGAAACTTCCCAAATTCAAAACCGACTTTAGTGGCATGGAAACTGGCATAACGGAACGTCTTTCCAGTATTATACAGCGTGATCAAAAAGTCTCTGTGCACCTGCTTTATGTATTATAAACAGGTGCACAGAGACTTTTTGATCACCCTGTATATGAATTCATTAATATTTGCTGCTTGGCTGTGTTTGAACCTTCCAACACACGAAAACACACACATGAAGTACTCTGGATAAATGACCAACTTGATGCACAATTACGTAGAATACGTTTATTATTATGATCCTCTACATCTTTCGAGCAACTCTGTGCTCATCATCAAGAGGTCAAATTGTATTAATGCAATTTGACCTCCTGATGGTGAGCACAGAATAGGTCGAAACATGCAGAGTATCACCATAATAATAAACGTATTATGAAGTGTAACTGTGCATCAAGTTGGTCATTTATCCAGAGTCGTACCAGGACACACGGTCAGCAAAACATAAAATTTAAAACACATATGTACGTCTACTGCTTACACACACACACACACACACATGTATGTAAGCTTATATAACCCTAAATACAGACAGATTTATGTGCACGTACAGATCTACACACAATTGACACCAATTTACAAACATTCATATACATACGGCTCACATGCACACATACATGCATACACAGGGGGCACGTAGGCCCACATAAAGGACTTACATACATAAATAGGCCTCATACAGATATATACAAAGGGCCTACAGGATATAAATAAATACATACTTATATTCAATGTTAGCTTTAAATAAAGCGTGACCTGCATTACGACGATTCGCTCTGAAGATAAAACCAACAAATCCATAAAAACATTAAGAATAACTCCCATTATATTATAAACGTAGTGAACATCCAACACGGCCACTCTTGTGGGTGGCCGTCCTCATGCAAAATGTATGGTACAAAAACTTAAAAAAACAGTTCAACAAAAATGTCAAATATCAAAATTTAAAATATACTATTTCAAATGTACGTTACAATATGAAATGCAGACTGAATTAAACTTAAGGAGTAACGAGTGTTCTATACAGCTATATAGCTATTGTGTACTGTACTGTATCACAATACAGGTAAAGCAAAGGGTAGACCTCTCTGTAAGTAGGCAAGCAGGTAGGTTGGTTGGTAGGTAGGTAGATTAGATAGACAGACAGACAGGCGGGCGGGCGGACAGACAGACAGACAGATAGATAGATAGATAGAAATAGACAGATGGATAGAGATAGACAGATAGATAGAGACAGACACATAGACAGAGATAGACAGATAGATATAGATAGATATATAGATATAGATTGATGGATATAGATGGATGGAAGGATGGATAGATGGATGGATGGATGGATGGGTGGATGGTTGGGTGGGTAGGTAGGTAGGTGGGTAAGTAGGTAGGTAGGTAGGTAAGTGGGTAGGTAGGTAGGTAGGTAGGTAGGTAAGTGGGTAGGTGGGTGGGTGGGTGGGTGGGTGGGTGGATGGATGGATAGATAGATAGATAGATAGATATAGATAGATAGATATAGAAACAGATAGATAAATAAAGATAGATAGATATAGTTAGATAGATATAGATAGATAGATAGATAGATAGATAGATAAGCAGATAGTAGATACACATACATATACACACACACAAACACACACATACATAGAAACACATACATACATACAGACACATACATATATACACACACACACACACATTATATATATATATATATATACACATACATACCTACCAACACACACACACACACACCCATACATACAATGTAAAATGCCTTTCTCCCGAAAGAATGCAAAACAAAGTACACCCGGCAAATTGTACAGTAGATCACACGCATTATTTGTCTGTATCTAGTACTGACTATGGCGCACATTCTTCCGCAGGATGGCGAAACTAACAGTTACAGCGTCACCCAACTGAAGAACTTATGACATCCACGCACAGCGTACACGTGCTGGTGCGTTGCTGCCTTCTGGCTATTACGTCGGAAGCCGTTTGGTCTGCAGGATCAAACATATCCGGCCTAACACGCGTGCTTGTATGTGTTGTTAGGAACACTTTTTGTTTGATAGTACTGAGCTAATTACACACTCAATATGCATACAGAATCGCTTGCAGGTTTTCATGTAAAAGTCCTTCAATTTGTTCGATTTTAACACAAATTTAAATATGAATACAAATTACAGTAAAATTCCACAGTATAAAACTTTGTGAAATCCACTCAGCGATTCTGCAGGTCCCAGTAGCCGCACGGTCTAAGGCGTAGGTCTGCGGCCGATCGCCTACTGAGATTGTGGGTTCGAATCCCACCGGGGGCATGGATGTTTGTCTGTTGTGAGTGTTATGTGTGTTGTCAGGTAGAGGTCTCTGCGACGAACTGATCATTCGTCCAGAGGAGTCCTACCGACTCTGTTGCGTCCTTGTGTGTGATCTAGAAACCTCGCTAATGAGGATGTCCTAGCCCCTTGGGGCTGTTGCGCCAGAAACAAACAAACAAACAAACAATTTCAATGATTCTGGAGTCGTTACATTAGGATAGACACACAATTCCGATATAAAATTCGCATTTACGCTGTAAATGTATCAAAAGAAAAGTAACGCATGAAAGAAAAATCGTCCTCAATACCAGAACATGTTATCACAAACTGTAAACAACGGTTCCAACTTGCTGGGACGTCATTACCTTTGGTGCTGAGACAGCTGTCCTGTAGCCAAAGACAGCGGGACGGTCTGTTACACACGTGACAAGTCCTGGCCCGTATCGCCGTATAATGACCTTAACTAACATAAACGCATCTCGTAACTTTGATAAGCGTTTAAAATGGACACAAAATGGAAAATGTATTTCAATCTAATGTCGTATTATAGCTCCACAAGGCACGTTGCAGGGAAAAGTTCATTTCTGCCTGTAAACGCCTTATTATAACAAATTATCCGACAGTAAACGCGAGTCTAGTGAATGTTTCAAGAAAGGGTCGCGGAACAAGTGTCGGATACGTGACACTCAAAACAGATTCTCTAAGATACCTGAACGTTTAACCCGTGACTTCCCTGTACCTTTTTTTTCGATGTGGACCTACATGTAACGAAACGAAACTAAAATATGCATTACTGGACAGCGGACGTGCAAGTAACACGACAGTGCACAGAAGAGCAGTGCAAATTTGCTAGCGATTACTCTCCTTCAGAAGAGGATTGTACCAAGGCAATGAACATATCCGAAACCTCTAAACATTTCCAAATTGATCGCTGTTTTATTGAAAACGTAAGTAGTAGGTAACTTGGTCGCTCACATTGAGGGAAGAACGTAGGCTGAGGGCATCTGAGAATAGGGTGTTGAGGAGAATATTTGGGCCTAAGAGGGGCAAGGTGAAAGGGGAGTGGAGAAAACTACATAATGAGGAGCTTAATGATCTGTACTCCTTACCCAATATAGTTCGGGCGATAAAATCGAGAAGAATAATATGGGCGGGACATGTAGCGCATATGGGGGAGAGAAGAGGCGTATACAGCGTTCTGGTGGGGTAATCTGAAGGAAAGAGACCACTTGGGAGACCCAGGCGTAGATGGGAGGATAATATTAAAATGGATCTTCAGGGAGTGGGATGTGGGGGTGTGAACTGGATCGAGCTGGCTCAGGATAGAGACAGGTGGCGGACACTTGTGACGGCGGTAATGGACCTTCGGGTTCCGTGAAATGCGGGGAATTTCTTGACTAGCTGAAAACCTGTTAGCTTCTCAAGAAGGGCTCTGCTCCATGCAGTAAGAAAGTAAGTAAGTAATTAAGTACGTAAGTAGCAAGTAAGTAAGTGAAACGTAAAGCAGTCCCGTTACAGGTCTGGAGTGGCCCAGAGGGTTCCAGGAAGTTAAGGTTCCCAGATTTCACGACGGCACAGGATGGTGGTAAGGTTGTCAGCCTTGCGCACCGGCTGCCTTTACCCCCAGAAAATGTTCCTGGTATTCATTTCTGTTAGCGGCTGAGTCGACCCCAGGACCATAGTGCGATCGAAGAGACTTTATACCAATGAAAAATCCCAATGACACAAGCTGGGGTCGAACCAGGGACCTTCCGATTTGTAGCACAGCACAAGCAAGTAAGTAATAAGTAAGTACACTACAAGTACGTGCACTGAAAACATAAAACAATGGAATGGTGAAAATAAACACAGAGCGTAAATTAATTACGTATTAAGTACTTTAAAGAAAACTTCGCAAAATTGTTCAAAATTATTATTATTTTTTTCATAAAATGCAAGCGACATAATGCCCTTAGCAAAACAACTAAATTATCATTAGGTCTATGTGCAAGATACTAGGCATACAAGCGACGTTCCTTTGTAAAAGCGGAAGCAAAGAAATGACTGACCTTGAAGGTCTTGTCTGAATAAATTAGAGGTATCAGCAAACAAAGCGGAATTGGATCTGTAACCCTTTGTTACATGGAAAAAATACTGGCAATTGTGGGTTGCAAAGACGACACAAGATGCTACTGAATAAGACACAATCTCAGCAGTTAAGGGAATTTTGTCCTATTCCATACTTGAAACAGATGTACTAGGCAAGTTTGTCCAAACCAAAAAATTTTATTTCTCCTCTTTTTTTAAACACAGTTCTGAGGGTCTCACGAATATCAAATCATTATATTCTCGCCAATTTCTATGGCACGAATGCAAATAATTAAAACGTGACCTGAGTTCCGCGCCATTTATAACAGTTTAAATAAATCAATAGCACAGGTTAACTAACACATGTCCTGCGGGTTCTGACCGAGATTTTATTTATTGCTTTAATTACCAGACGATGACGTCACCATGGCTTCGTCAGGCTCGTTGCTGATTCGGATTGGTGCAGAGTTTGTCACGACGAACAAAAGTCGTTGACAGCATGACATTTTCAACGTCGAAACTTCGAACTGATTCTCTGTTCATTTGGAATATTATGGGCGAACTACCGTCAATTTTACTGACGCCATCCATACGTCATTTAACTGTACGTTGATATCAAGAACAGCCATGGGGGGGGGGAGAGGGGGACAGGGTTCAGAGTCCCATAATTCTGTAAGCATTAATACCCACAAAACTAATAGTAGGCGTGGTTATTCGTATAACGTACGGTCACATAATTTTTTACAGCTTCCAGATTGAAATTCTCCTCGTCAAGATCTGTACATCAAGTTCGTCCCTCACAGCTCCTGCAGCATGATGAATCCTAGGAGTGTGGATTCAGACGGCCCTCAGGAGTGGAAGGTAGCCTGAAACGTAAATGGAATAGGCGCGAGAAGACGGTGACAACAGACAAGAGGTCCTTCTCCATTTAGCCATATTAGACCCTAGCATTTCACGAAACGTTATTAGAAGTCTCGGGCTGGCTCCTGTCTGCACAGTAACGAATATTCAGGTCACATACGTGGCAGGGAATTTCTTTACTGGGTAAAAAAATCTTAGCGTCTCAATGAGTGCATTTTAGCAGGCGCGACATGTGTTCAAAGACAGGTTCGCCACATATTCCACGTCAATGTCGAGGCCATTGTCAGGCTAATTATGACATTAAAATATACACAAACATTCACTGAATAACAATGCTTTCAAATGTGTGAAAGGAGCTTGGGATCTCAACTTTATTAAGCAGAAGTTTCATACATAAAAGAACTACATACAGAGGGTGCCAAAAAATTTTTACACATTTTAAGAGATGTGAAGCAATGTCTAGAAGGACGTTCGCTCAAAAGATGGCGTTAATCAAATGAATACTAGCGTCACCATGCGACAGACAGGACAGTCAAAGAAAATGGCGGAAGCATGGTTGTCGTTCGAGGAGCGCAAGACCATTCCTTAAAATGTGTTTACGTTTTTTTGGCACCCTCTGTATGCACATTACACTACCTTAAAATCTTCTGTATCTTGCCAAGACAGTCTATTTATGAGTTACACATAACTCGTAAATAAACAGTGACTGTTTCTCTAAATAATATTAACTGACACCACTCCTAATCAAGCAGCAACATGGGACGTGTGACACATTAACTGAATATTTATACACCAGTAAAATGTTAAAAACGTTTCCTCTTCAACGAGTAAAAGGTTTAATTTAAACTAACTGCCTCGCGTAAATAATTACTGAAACAGTATGATCAGCGCAAGACACTTGTAAACAGAACAACTGTCAAATTCTTAGCTCTAACTAACCTTCATAAACACACCAAAAACTCATTTTTTACTTTCCATATAAAAACGAATCGAACGACATTACAGGTCAAACAACGTCCATCCATCACCGTAGTGAGATAATCCGACAAACGGAAGTGGTGGACGGCCATCTTGTATTCCACCATGCTCGACATCTATCATTAGAAATGTCAATAAAAACATCTATATCATTAAACAATGGACTATCGCTGGAGATATGATTTGTGGGACTTCCTCTTGGGTGTAAAGCCTCTATCCAGAACATCGATGTATCAGCCTTCATTCTGCCTAGTGCACAAGCTGCCTGGAGCAAACACGGGTTCGATGGGTCGGCAGCTTGTAATGCGACTCTATATCCAATCTGCAAGCGTCAATGTTAAGACGATGTGTGAGCAATAAACTGGATCGGATCTGGAAGGAATCGGTGGTGGTATAATTTCGGGCACACTTCCGGAATTTGCCTGAACGGGTTGAGGAAAGCTATAAAAGGCCTCGTGTCGTGTCATCCAGTGTCACGACCGAGATTCGAACCAACCCCTTCCAAAATAAAAGTTAGAAGGGTGAATCAGCTTGTTCCGCACAATTCTCTCTCGCTTCTCGCAGGTTTGTTTCGCAAATTCATGAAGCGGCCCCAAGAATAAAAACAAAATACTCACCTGCGTTCACAGAAATAAAAATGCGAAAAGTAAGCTGAAATTCCTTCCGTTTTTCGTTTCCATTATTTTGTGGTTAGATGACCGGAAGGTATTAACCATAAACAAAATACTTGATTATATAGAAATACGCTACAAATATTTAGATAGAACAACTTATGGGGTGGCAAGCCCGTCATTTATTCGCGGACATTCGCTCTTCGAGGGGGGATCTTGGAACCTAAATCGTGCGACAATCGAGGGATGACTAAATTAAAAGGTCACTGTATCAGCTGCAAGGTTTATATATTACGGAAGGTGAATGGGGGCATGATCAAACTAATGAATCAGAGGGAATATAATAGCAAAGAGTCGCGGCATATCTGAAGGCACTATTCCACCTTTTTTCCCCCCAAAGAAATGAAAAGAAACGTATCAGTCAAAATGCCCTACTCTCGGCCAAAGGTCGAACCGGTTCACTTGCAACACGTACCGTGTTACTGACTTTCTCGACACACAAGAAACAGAACGAACGCAACAATGGCGGCATCTAATGACGTCACATCTACCACGTTTTTATATAAATCTGCGAATGCTGCAAAGGTTTATTATCTGGGAATACAAAATCATACTGACATGCCATAATTAGCAGAAATGAAGACATCTGGCTGAAAAGAAACGGAACAGGAAGACGAGTTGAATAAGCAGAGAACTTCGAGAGACAGACCTACAGTGCCTAATCAGGCTTCTCATTTCCCTAATGAGACTCATAGCTTCACCGTTCAACATGAATGATGCATCTCTAATTGATGCTTAGAACGTATAAGAAAAGCCTTAATACATTCGACCCCGTTGTAAAAGACTACTATAGGCTTTTACGTACTGATTATGAGAGCTCGTTAGCACTAACAACCATCATAAACCTAAATTAATGAAGACAGCATATGCAAAACTAGTTATTTTGAACCTACACTCCATCAATAAAATTACCGTTTACAAGAAAGAATTACTATCGAAATTCTTAAATTTCGCTAATGCTAAGGTGCAATAAGTGATTGTCATTGGGTCAAATTTGTCTAGCTGAACTCCTACTGCGGCACAAGGTGAATAATGGCCGAAAGTAGAATAAGCTATTTTGTATAACATGTGGTTTTAATGCAGCGTGTTTTGGCTCAACAAGAAGCCATCATCACGGCAGTAAGACAATAAAGCATTGATGTAAGTGGCATGGTATTGCTTAACATACAAGTATATGGTTGAGAGCTCAGATGCGCAAATATCATAATAAGAATATGGTACGCCGAAAATATTTAATTTAAACAATAATGTTATTTCTATAAATGCGATAAAATGAGAAGTTAAAATAGGAGTATAGCATTAACATAGTTAGGCACGTTTCGGCAGAAATACAAATTGCTAGAGACATAATTATCGTGTTTCATTTCATGCTTTCTGCTCGCATAATGGCACATATCACACAGACGAATTGTATACATACATGTGTGCTTGTAACTGCAGAGTCGCATCAACAGATCTACCAACCAAACGACCAACCAACCAACCAACCAAAACCAACCAACCAACCAACAAACAAACAAACAAACAAACCACCAAACCAAACCAACCAAACGAACCAACCAACAAACCAACAAACCAAACAATTCAACCAAACCAAACCAACTAATCAAATAATCAACCAACCAACCAACCATTAGTGATTACAGGCTTCCGCCGCGAAGTAGCTGCGAACTGCGCTCTTCTGGGTCATTACGCAGCGAGTAGAGGTAATTTCGTACGAGTTGCTGCGAACTGCGCTCTTCTGGCCTTTCTTACCACTACTCGCTGCGTAATAACCCAGAAGAGCTCAGTTCTCAACCAACCAACCAACCATTACAACCATCCATCCATCCATCCGTCCGCCCGTCTAATACCAGCACAGGAAAACTCCGTCTCAATTCAATATAAACTGGCCTGGCACTAAAACCGAGCCAACACAGTGACAGGCCTCTAGACCAACCGCCTGAGCCACAGTACGGCCCAGCAGACGCGTTATTAAATTGACGTTTAGAGGGGTGGAATCATGACCACTTAAATCAACAACGTAATCAAAGTAAATTAACAGCTAATTGAACAATGTTTCTTTTCGTATTATGCTGCCAATTAATGAGTAAAATTACAACAAATTAACAACTAATAGAGGCTACATAATAAAAGCAGTACCCATCCTATTTCATCTGATATGAGATCCGTTCAGTTTCGTTCTTTCTTCCTGTTAATTTATATTCCGTAAGTGAATACAGGAAAAAGAAAATAATATACTGCACGACAGCATAAATCAAACAGGCAGGTCCCATGTTCGCAGCATTAGCACTCTTTGTGAATAACCTGAATCAACTCGGCCCCTTTTTGGCTAAACATTCAAACCCACAGCCAACCAATGAATACAGAAATACGTAAAATGCATATTTATGACAAAAAAACATTAACGAAGTATATCCATTTACAAAACGAGCGAAGTATCTATCGAAATCAGTTCACATTCGAATCTACCTAAACAGGCCGATTTTGTTTTAATTTATATTCGTCATGGTTTGTTAATCTCTACTTTATTCAATTGCTCCCTTCTGCGTTTTGCGTATCATTAGGTTATATCTTTCTCTATACATCTTGCCTCTCTTTCATATTCCTTCTACCTCTCCTTCACCCTCAATGCACTATTCTCTGTACCACATATTTCATTCTAACCACCCTACTTTAGCTCTCATTTTGCTCGTTTCATTTCTTACCTACATGAATTCTGTTTCCATCCCATTATTTACTTCTGCATCAGTCAGTAAAACACAACCGTTCGCAACATAATCTTCTAATTAGCCTTTTTCGCGAAAATATCGAGCCCTGTGTATCATGCTGGTACAGTCGTTGGTAATCACACAACGTACTGTTTGTTGCCTACTTTCTCGCCAGTTACACGACAAAAGATAATTCCAGTGAACTTCATTTCACTTCACTTCATGACAGAGCCACCAGGTGGCCAAACTCTGTAGAAGAAAAACATCTGAGAATGAACACTGAATACAACTTACCAATTCATACTACTCCGTGCACACTAAACCCTATTTTGTTCATACCATAAGCAATGTGATAAAAGCATTCCCATGCCATTTGAGCTAGTTTTTTGAATCCAACGAGTGACATTCTTTAACCTTTAGACGCCTAAAGTCAACTATAGTTGACGTACCGCACCGCTAACCTCTGAAGTTCCATTTTATATATTTATTCAACAAATATAGGTACTGAATATTTTAAACATGGTATATACTCTCCGTTTTTTTCTCTTCACAATGCAGTTTGTTTCATAATTCTAACGTATTTGGTTCCTGTATTATTCACATTTTATATACAGGATGTGCTAAAATTAAAACAATAATTCCAGCTCCAAAACGTTAAACTACCCTAGTCCAATATTCTCTTCGTCCCTTTTCCTTCCATACTTGAATGACCAGGAACTTGCCCTTTACTTCCCTCCACGCTTATTTAATTATATTCTTTCTTTCTCTTTTTATTTTCCCCCACTTCTCCGTTTTCGGCAAGTGCTGAGATATACCAAACGAGGTACATCTCGACGGAGTTCAAAGACATGTTGCCTTATACGTAATGAAAAAGTCATGGCACGCGTCTGCGCACTTGACAAGGCGGAAGGAAACGGTAGTACGGCGGCAGAGGTAATTTCCAGTGAGAAAGAAGTGCTAATCGTGTTCTTGAAACTGCAGTACTACAGCTACAAGACGAGTTTCTGTGCTCACAGCCAAGCAGCAAATTGACGTGTTTTGCCTCCCTGCGCTTCTTTCAACCACGTGACTAGTCAATGACCATAAAATCAACGCCCCCCCCCCCGGCCTCATCATGTCGGCTAGAAATACCGTTTCCACGTCTGTAGCATGACTTGCGACACCAAGCATGTAGACACTCACAATGGCTGAAGTACGGAATGGGAAGCTGCCATTGTGGTGCCCCGAGATGTGCGCAACCAACACTGTGTTGTGGTGATGTGCAATGGTTAACGCTGCTCGCAGTTTCTGAAACGTGGAATCCTTGTACAGAATGAACGTGTTTTATTCGCGAAGGTTGAATAAAAACTGAATATTTTATAAGCTCTAACCACTGTTGCATTGAAAAAATTACGAGTACTTTGGAGAACTCAGTTCAGTTGTAATGCCAATGGACTAATGTCAAATACATTATTCAACTCACAAGCGCGTCACTTCGACAGTATTTATATGACAGGACAGAACATCGGGCGTCAGGCTGCCACACAGTACGGTCAGCTAACTGTGCAACAGACCTCACTCCCACGTATAAAATAACGAACCGCAGGCCAGGGCACGTGAAATGAATGAATAGCGAACATTTCGTAATTCGACTATAGGTGGAATAACACTGAGATGGCTGATCAGGTGAGGGACCAACTGATACATTTAATAAGCGTTGCGGAACAATTGTAAATTTCAGGCGTTCTTTACGTAGCAAAAAGACAGTGTCTTATATGGAAACCACGTCCGTCCGCGACGACTTAATGTAAGCGACTAAGCCGTTTGTCAAACTTTCGACACATCTTACACAAGAGATCTTTGCAAAACGCTTGCGAACAAGCATTCATTTCACGAAAATCGACTGAGTGACAGTGTCTACGTTACGTAAGAACGTAAATAAATTTCTCTGCAGGACTTAGCGTACATATGACAACATCAGGGTATCCGTAAAGTAAGACTTCGTTATTTTCATTGTTAGACCGTGCATGTTGTCGAGTTACTCAATTACTACACCAACTACTGCACATATATAAATTTTATATATGTGCAGTAGTTGGTGTAATAATTGAGTAAGACTTCGTTAATTCTCTCCCCCTCCCCCCACTCTGGAGCTGCAGCCCAACGCGGGCCATGACGCCCTCATTCTTGAGGCTTCTACATCACCCATAACGACGCACCACAGTCGGTAGGACTCCTCTGGACGAGTGTTCAGCTCGTCGCAGAGACCTGACAACACACAACACCCACAACAGACAAACATCCGTGCCCCCAGCGGGATTCGAACTCAATAATCCTAGCAAGCGAGCGGCCACAGATCTACGCCTTAGACCTTGCGGCCACGTTCACTTCAAAGAGCGCTATAAAATGTACGGAACAGTAAGTTGGTACCGCATACCGCTCTAAAGATCACTAAAGATCCACTAAGGGAGGACCAACGGTTGAGTTTGTCCGCGAAACACGTAGGCTGTCATTTCTCTTGTGATTACAAGTTGTTTATCTGACATCCTGTACGTAAACAAAGTAGTTAAATTCTGTAGGCCGGTCCCAGTGGCCACGTATTCTAAGGCGTAGGTCTTCTGCCTTTCGCCTGCTGGGGTTGTGGGTTCGAATTTCACTGGGGGGGCATGGACGTTTGTCTGTTGTGAGTGTTGTGTGTTGTCAGGTAGAGGTCTCTGTGACGAGCTGAGCATTCGTCCAGAAGGAGTCCTACCGACTGTGATGCGTCGCTGTGTGTGATATACAAACCTCGCCGTACACAATCATTTTGATTGCGCTTAAATAGGAGATGTATCAGTGGATGTGTTTCCTACATT
>Ga0131853_10015088_pt1 | contig 14137 bp, 12 predicted proteins | sample TergutLab28metaG_FD_92764 | JGI IMG/M metagenome (GOLD analysis project Ga0131853, IMG submission 92764) | Labiotermes labralis P1 segment gut microbial communities from Petit-Saut dam, French Guiana - Lab288 P1 (version 2) (version 2) | ecosystem: Host-associated > Arthropoda: Insects >... | reverse complement strand
TCCAGTGAGATGTGCTGCCATGTCGCTATGATCCCAACTTACTAAATACTACATTTATATTTCTTGGTGTACGAGGGGGGACCCAAAAAAACAGGATTTTCTTTAAAAAAGAAGATTTATTTACATTTCAAACAAAAAACACTTAATCCCCTTCAAAATACTCTCCACTGGAGGCAATACACTTGACCAATCTTTTTTCCCACTGTGTGAAGCATCTCTGGAACTGCTGAAGCTTGATGTTGTTGAGTGCCTTCTGCAAAGCTGTTTTCACCTCCTCCATGGTGGTAAATCTCTTTCCTTTCAATGTTTTTTTCATTGTCGGGAATAAAAAGAAATCACAGGGGGATAGGTCCAGTGAAGTATAGGGTGGGTGGGGAATGACGGTCCATCCCAGAGAGGCCAAATACCGGGTCACAGACAAAGCTGTGTGAGCTGGGGCGTTGTCATGATGGAGAAACCAATCACCTGATCTCCACAATTCTGGGCATTTTCTTCGCACAGTCTCTCTCAATCGCCTCAAAACCTCCAAGTAAAATTCCTGATTGACAGTCTATCCAGGAGGAACGAATTCCCGGTGCACAATTCCTTGAATATCGACAAAAACAATGAGCATCGTTTTCACATTTGACCTCACTTGTTGAGATTTTTTCGGTCTTGGTGAAGTGGGCGTCTTCCATTGGCTTGAAGCTTGTGTGGTCTCAGGGTCGTACCCATAGCACCAACTTTCGTCACCCGTGATTACCTTAGAAAGAAAGTGTGGGTCACTTTCAATCTGATTTTTCAACCCCTGGCACAAAGTCAAACGTGTGTTTTTTTGGTCCTGTGTGAGCAGGCGGGGAACAAACTTCGCGGCAACACATCTCATGTTCAAATCCACAGTCAAAATCTGCTGACAGGAACTCCAACTCACACCTGTAGCTTCTGAGATCTCGTCAATTGTGTACCGACGATCTTCGCTGATTTTTTCTCGAATTTTTTTGACATTCTCGTCGGTACGACTTGTTGACGGGCACCCGGAATGAGGATGATCTTGAACGCCGATTTCTCCTCTTTTGAACCGCGCAAACCACTCAAAAACTTGTGTAAGGCTAAATGCTTCCTCCTTAAAGGCCTTTTGAAGCATTTCACATGCTTCTGTGGCCGTTTTTCCGAGATGGAAACAAAATCTCAAGCAGATTCGCTGTTCGGTATGGTAAGATATCACGATTTCGCGAGGAGCTTGACAACACTTGGGAGAATTGACAACACAAGCCCGTACAACCTTCTATGGCGACGTCCGCCTGGCTACTGACTCATGAATGGTGCAACTACACTCACCTAGCAGGGGAACACTCAACTACGATTAGGAAGAGCTCCCCGAAGCCAGTCCGGTTTTTTTTGGGTCCCCCCTAGTATAAAGCAACTTGAACCCATGAAGAAGACTCACAATTTTCTCCACAGATGGTGTTCGTGGTGTGAAAAATTTTTTGTGTTGTGTCTGTGGTCTGATCAGCCTGAGTTCATGGCTCTTTTCATGGTTTTTAATTTGTGGATTTGGGCAGGTTAAATTTTTTAGGTCATGTAGTGAATTTTTAATATTTCAGTAGTTATTTTCCTATTACTACTCTGGGACTAAATCTGTTCTCAGGTGCATATCTTAACAAGTTTACAGTTTCTATGGTGCCCAGTGACAGAGACTAGCTAGATCTAAGGGATCCACCAGGTTAGGTGCATCTTTGCCTTACGATAAAAATATGACTGGCTTCCAGAAAATAATGCATCTTTAAAAAAGATGACGATGGATAAAGCACCAAGAAGATTGGGTCAGTTAACTACAGTCATGTTCTGTTCTCAATTTTGTCTACACTTTTCAATGCAGGCCTTGGTTTGACTCTGCGTGGTCCGGTTCAGAGCGATCCAGTTTGGCATGGTCCAATTTGGCACTTCACATGCAAATTTAAGATGACCTCACATAATTAAGCACCAAATTTAAGATGACCTCACATAATTAAGCATCAAATTTAAGATGACCTCACATAATTAAGCACCAAATTTAAGATGACCTCACATAATTAAGCACCAAATTTAAGATGTCCTCACATAATTAAGCACCAAATTTAAGTAAAAAACCTTGTCTTGCATTCGAGTAAATAAGGTAATGTTGAAAACTGTGTGCCTCACAGGAAGTAAAAACATATACTTTTGAACAAGATGTTTAACATTATATACTGGACACAAATTTCAGCTCAGGATTCAGTGTGTATACTTCATCTGTATAGACACAGTGTGTAGACATACAATTAAGCCATTTCACCGTTAATTCAAACGTACTGAGATGGTTTCATAAGGTACAAACACAGACATTGTTGACACCAGTGACCATCATAACTTTTGTATTTTTCACACACCACTGTGTGTCGTACAGTGTATACACATACCTAGTATGTGGATATACAGAGTGTTGCATTTTTTAATGTGCTTTTATGTGTAACTGCTGTGAGTGAAGGGATGAAATATTAGGAGCACATAAAATACAGACAATTTAGGGGTTGCTCTCTCAACACAGAATAACGGTTGCTTTAATTTCTAAGATTTATTATGAAATGCATGGCAATATGCTGTGTTATAGAACTGCAGGGAATCCATCTTCAGGGTCAAGCAGTCAAAGCACTACTATCAGTCCCAACATCAGAAACATTTTACCCAGTGAAACAGCGGCACATCCCTGTGACTTTGGCAACACCAATGTCACAAGATCAACTCCACACGTTTACTTCTGCGCACCAAGACACCATGGCTACATACAACTATTTTACCTTAAGGCACAATGCCAACCATTTGACAACATGGCAATATTCCACCAAAAGGAATGAACAGTTACTAAATGTTGTAAATAAAGCCAACTAGGTGCACAATTTTTCTTAGTATGTTTATTTCTTTTCTCTACATGTTTCAGGCAACTATGTGCCCATCATTAAGAGAAATAACTGCATCTGTGCGACACTTCGTATTTGTCACTCTGTGTAGATGACCGTCTGGTATGTAGGATAGTACAAAGGACGCACGGTCAAAAAACATAAAATTACTAAATGTGTAACTACCGATCTTTAACAGCCACAGATCTCCTCTACTTAGAGAGAACTGTGTATTGTAACTACCTGTTACTAGCATCAATCTACAGAACTGTGTAAGAAATGCCACAAATGGAAAGAATTTATTTTGATCACAATGGTTTCAGTATGCTGCTGTAATATAATCATAAAACAAAATAAACCTGACCATGCACTCTAATTACAGACGTTTATGATACTATGAAAGTAAACCCTTTGGATCTGAAAGTCGACTACATTTGACATGCTGTGTGTGTTGATAACGCGCCTGCAGTCAAGACCATGCAAAGTAATGGAAGGCATCTACATTCTCAGCTTTTTCAGAGTAAACTCTGCATTTAAGTCCAGCACCACAGGGTTAACAACCAAACTGCACATTATCACATATAAGACATAAGCTTCCCACTGTGAGAATCTAGGATCTCATAGTAAATACATGCTGGTGTAATAGATTTCAAACAACATATTTAATATGACATTAATAATCTAAATTCTTTCAATTCAAATAACCTTCATTCCAGTAACAAAACTGAAAATTCTTACCATTTTATCAGTCTGTAGCAGCTCTTTGAACCGTTTCATGCCTTGACGTGACAACTCCGTAGCATTCAGATTAGGAAATTCCTCTGCTAGGGTTTCCTTTTCCTTTTCATACCATTCAAAGAAGCTGGGGAGTTTCTTGCTTGGAGGTGGCACTTCAGCTGATTCAGCTGGTTTGGGTGCTGACAGTGTTGTCTGCTTAATCTGACACAAACCATGAAGTCAGAAACATTATCCAGCATTCCCAACTCACGTAAAATGTTCTGTCTAGCACATTTCACATTATCTGTTTGTGTTAAGCAATTCGATAACACGACAAAAATATTACAATTTAAGCAACATATATACCTTTAGATTCAATCTGATAAATGTCCAATTTCAGACTTCTCAACTATGTAAGTAAAATTCAAGATTTATGTCACTTAATCTGGGCACTTGATAGATGATGGTGAATACAGCTGTCTATAAAACAACAATACACACAATAGTTTCTCTTACTGATAATGTGGAACTTGCTTGACTGTCTGAAGTCAAAACACGTGCTGGTAAGACTTAATTTAATGCAAGTAAACCACATGGTTTGAACTAAATGGCAAGCGTATGGTGACCGACATAGTTTGCAGTGAGAGTGCAGCCTCCCAGTTCTGTTCTGTGCTATGAGATTCATACTCTCCTAGCTGTGTCAAAGTGTACAGCCAACCAAAGGGCTTAAAATCAAAAATAAGGAAGCAAAAATACATAAAACATGGGCCACATGAACTATAATTACAATAATTTTGTACTTTTAAGAGCAACAACCCGTCATGACAAATGTGCAAAAGTATAGGAAAAAACCGTCAATCACAACTCTCTTCATGTAATGATTTTATTGTGCTACATGTTTCAGCTCATATACAGAGCCATCATCTGGCAAAATGGTATTAAAGAAGAGTTGCTTTGTAAACAAACACACTAGAAATACTTTACAACAGGTAGGGTATTTACAAGGCAACTTTCCTTTAGTACCTGTTTGCCTGATGACGGCTCAGTATATGAGCAGTAACAAGTAGCACAATAAACTCAATATATGAGGAGAGTTTTGATTGTTTCTTATTTTTCCTGTACTTATAATGTTGTAATTACTAAAATGTTTGGGAAGTAACCAATAATCATGCATGCTACATTAAACACTTCTAGCATTTGCACACCTCCAGAGCATTGGATGTCAAATACTATATAGTAGGTTTCAGTGCGAATGAGTGGGGTCAAATTAGAACTTACCTTAGTCTGTTGTGGTGGTTGTTGCTCTGGAGTAGAGTTTTGCCTGTTTTTAATGGACTGCTGCTGTGCAAATAACGCATCCAGGTTCGCCAAACCTCTGCCACTTTCCACTTTGGTAATCGACTTTTTAAATGGATTAAGTCTCCTTTGGCTCAGTGACAAGACTGGCTTTATCTCAGTCTGAGCCCCACTTTTCTTTCGTTTTGCAGCAGCTAGAAGTACACTCTCTGTGCCTGCGTGAAGATGGGTAATACATTACAATGTTGTCAACAAATATGCTTCACCTGTTTTAGTTTGGAAATAACTTCTGCGTCAGAAATTGACAAAAGTATTTTCATTTGTATGGACATTATAGTACAGGATTCAGGCATTATAATGCATCTCAATGTTATGATAAGTTATGTTTATAATCTGGTTACATCTACTTATCCCTCCCAATGTCATATACTACAGGCTTATTATTTTCTCTGACAACCATTAGTTGCCACTATCATATACATGCAGCCCACCCTGCTTTCTGCCCACATGCACAGTGCAAAAGTGGCAGAAAGTGACCAACAACAATCGTTGTCAGACAAAATAAGGACCGTGTGTGTGCTGAATGTGGTTGAATGTACACACATGCATATATACTGGCATAATGCATGCATAAACACACTCACACACACACAATCTTGCAATACAGGTGGAGATAAACATGTTGTTACACTTGGAGCTAACACAACAAGTGAAAATGATGATTTGCAAAAATTAGTAGAGTTACAAATGTCTGCAAGAATTATGTGGACTAACACTGTGAATTATGTAGCCTGATACTGTGAAGTATGTAGACTGTTACTGCAAATTATGTAGACTGATACTGTGAAGTATGTAGACTGTTACTGTAAATTATGTAGCCTGATACTGTGAAGTATGTGGACTGTTACTGTAAATTATGTAGACTGATACTGTGAAGTATGTAGACTGTTACTGTAAATTATGTAGACTGATACTGTGAAGTATGTAGACTGTTACTGTAAATTATGTAGCCTGATACTGTGAAGTATGTGGACTGTTACTGTAAATTATGTAGACTGATACTGTGGAGTATGTAGACTGTTACTGTAAATTATGTAGACTGATACTATGAATTATGTAGACTGATACTGTAAAATTACATAAACTGCTCTTTTGAATGTCTATGAATTGAAAGCTCTCCCAGCATCCAAAAACTTGAAACAAGGTTAGAACACATGTTTATGATTTTTGTATAAAAACATTCACAAAAAACAGAGGAAAATGTTCAGTACCACAATTTTCAATAATAATGAAAGATGGCAGCTGGGTTGTTAGTATCTTTCACATGGCCAGCTACTTCAATACTACTAATGTTACCTGCAACTGTGCTGCTAGTATCTTCTACAGGGGCAGGTTCTTCAGTTTCAACATTATTCTGGCTTTCCTCATGGGATAAGCTGGTCGAAGAGGGATGAGGTGACTCCAGTCTATCTGCTGTGTAACTAAATCAAGAACAGCACTGCACCAATATGTGATTACGAATGTCCCAGAATAAAAAATATGATATAACTATAGAAATGAATGTGAAGATTAAATACTCAAACTATGAGAAACTGACCTGAGACACATAGAAAATTAACTTTCAGTATTCTGCAATACTGCTGCAGTCTTCATACTCACTGCAGAACCCAAGACACACATGATAAGACAATATGCAAATCTCAGAAAGTCAACTTCATTATATGAACTTTATTAATGTGGACTTTTGTGAATGTGATGTTGAACTTTTTTAAGATCTGAGGTTCTCACAGCAAAGTGTATTAAGATTGTGGTTTTACAGAATGACACAATGCTGCCCTCAGCCCTGATGATGGAAGGAGCAACCCAAAATTGGTTACCATCTGCTAGGCTAGATGCTGTCATATCCCAGGAAACCAATGTTAACTGAACCTTCATCTCCACAATGGCACAGTTTGAACAGCCACATTCAGACCAGACCCTGCAGAATACAGTAAGTTAAGATACTGTACCTTGATGTATAAGTATCAACATGACCATTCTCCAAGCCTCGTTCTTTCTCTTCCATCTTGTAAGTAACCACCTCTGCAATCTTGTCTGCCAGGTTCATTTTGCCAAGTTTAGAAGCATACTTCATAGCAAGTTGCACCACATGTTGTGATGGCATTAAATCACACAGTTCAACAGCTCTGAATTCATGGCCACTTCTGCATGCCATCTGCAGCAGTACAACACATTATCATGATTGGAGACCGCACAGTGAAGAACATAAAATTTTATTATTCTTCTTGCTTGTCCAGCAGCTCCACATTAAGTGTGCTGACAATTCTAACTTACTCATCATATCTATTTCAGACGTGGGTATCTACCATCGGTACCGGCACAACAGATAAAAATAAAAACACAAAGAAAACGGTAGGTATAATGACAAACAACTGGGACACAGTTTTCACAAATGCAAATAAGTGCATATCCACATATCACTAACAGTACAAATAAAATGGAAGGTACTGATTCTTACCCTCAATATCCCTGGTCCCTGCAGTACATATGCCTTCATTCAGTATCCAGTACATACAACAGTTTAGACTCTCAAGTAAAGAGGCAATCATAAGCATTTTATACAACCCAAAATCGTACATAATTTATTGTGTTTTACTGCAGACTTAAAATTTAATCAAAATCTATCAAGTGCTTAGAACCAAAAGACTAGGTAAACAGGGTTCATTTTGCACTTGTTTCATTACTGACATGCATAAGGAATATGAGCAATACTGTCTTGCTGCATCTGTTCAGAAGATGGAGGGAGAAGGTTCATCCAAATTAGTGGCAGCATTCTATCAGACTACATGACACCACATCCCGAAAGACAATACTCTCCGTTGTGACTGCCATGACAAACCTTGAAATGTCATATGTAATGAACAGTTTAACAGCAACAAAAATATATGTACTTAGTCAAAAAATAATATCAATTAACAGTACACCCACGTACTAAGGAAGCAACCTGTCATCAGTGTTAAAAGTGCATTATGTTTTCTAAAGGGAAACAAGTAACAATAATTTTGAACACTAATCATAAATGATAACTTACAATTCTGTGGAAAACTGACAAAACTATAGACAGGAACAACCAATTGTCTTTCCTATCCACATCAGGAAAGTATGACTTACCGCAAACAGCTTTATAATTGTCTCCTTTATGCTTCTGTCCAGGGCATCCTTATCACTATATGAACCAAATCCTGTCTTGCATGTATAATCAACCTGCGTATATGCAAGTTTTGATCGCCAGAATTTCTCCTCCAAAAGGCTCTTCTCTGTTGCTGCCTCACACATTGGTAACTGCAGAAAGTTTTACAAAGTTCAAAATTTGACAAGAAAAGTCTGAATTTAAGTCACCAAGATAATTACGATATACCTTATGCATCTTCCACTCTTCAAGAATATGAAAAACCATGAACTTACAAAAAATTGGTTTCAAACGAAGAACACAAAAAAGGGTCTTAGAGAAAAAAGGTGTAAGGATGGGTGCTGGATTGAACTGGATCAGGGCCACATCTAAAAATGGAATTCCGTAATAAAAAATGTCATTACAATCGACTCTGATCTTCGAATACTCCTACAGGCCATGGAGCTGAATATTTAATATTGGCAACATTATAGTCTTACAGGTCACTCAGTTGTAAAAACATGAGCTACAAAGAAATAAGATCTTTTACCTGAAGTGGAATCTCGGTGACTGCTGGACGAGGAAGAGTAGGAGGATAATATGAGCCCTTACAAAGAACACATCGAACATTCTGGTAGGTCTCATTTATCCCAAGCACAAAATAATGATCAGATTTCCCTTTACACTGCAACAGTCAATCAGGTTATAAAAAAACACCTCTTTTATAAATTACCAAAAGTAACAAAGAAAAGAACATAAATATACCCAAGTCAGTATGCATTACACTAGTTACCAAAATAACAATCACACTAGCATTACAATGTACTGTCTGTGTGTCCATGTGAACTGCTTTTTTAAGAACTCAAGGATTTAAACAAAGAAACTTATGAATTGAATATACCAAATAAATAATTAAATAACATGAATTAAATTACCTTAACCCAATACATCAATAATTAAACACTTAATGAATAACAAAATAAATAAATTAATTAAATGAACAAATCAAATAAATCATAAAGGTAATTAAAATGGTAAAGCAGTCCCGTTACAGGCTTGGAGTGGCCCAGAGAGTTCCAGGAAGTTAAGGCTCCCAGATTTCATGACAACGGCACACTATGGTGGTAGGTTGTCAGCCTTACGCACTGGCCGCCTTTACCCCCAGGAAATGCTCCTTGTACTCATTTCTGTTAGAGGCTGAGTTGACCCCAGGGCCATAGTGCAATTGGAAGGATTTTATGTCAATGAAAAATCCACTGACACCAGCTGGGATCAAATCAGCGTCCTTCTGAGTTGTAGCACAGCACCTCAACCACTGTGTTACCACCTTCCCCAAAATGTAATTAAAAAATAATTAAATAAAACCTACTTAATAAATACATTATATAAATAATTAATGAATTAATTAACTTACTCACTCCAGAGCAGAGTCCCTCTTGAGAAACTAACTGGTTTGCAGCTAGTCAAGAAATTCCCCACATTTTATGGAACCCAAAGGTTCATTACCATATTCACAAGTGCCTGCCACCTGTCCCTGTCCTCAGCTAGCTTGATCCACTCCATACTTCCACATCTCACTTCCTGAAGATCCATCTTAATGTTATCCTCCCATCTACACCTTGGTCTCTCAAGTGGTCTCTCTTCCTCAGGTTTCCCCAGCAAACCCCTGTACATGCCCCTCCTCTTTCCCATACACGTTACATTACCTGCCCATCTTATTCTTCTAGATTTTATTACCTGAACAATACTGAATGGGGAGTACAGATCATTAAGCTCCTCATTATGTAGTTTTCTCCACTCCCCTGTTACATTGTCTCTCTTTTAATTAACTAACAGCTTAATTAAATAGTGTGTGTGTGTGTATTTATATACACACACACACACACATAGTTGAAATACTTGAACATTAAAACTCATACAAGTACATACGTAACTACAGACAAGACATACTCACATGTTTCTGAGTATCACAAACAGGCTGCCAATAACCTTTCCTTGAAAACATGCGAATTTGTCCAGCTGAATCTAACGTAAATGGTGTTCCCTCATCGGAAAACCCTGCCCACTTCAGAGTGGATTTTGGAGTCACAGAAAGTGGCTGAAAAGTTGTAATAGTCTGTAGTTCATATGAAGCCACTGACAACATGAAAAATCCGAGATTCTGGTCACCTGGAAGACCTGTACAAGGAAGCAAGTAAAATATTAGTCAGTGCTAACACCAACCTCTCTGGTTTCTTTCTTCAGTTTCATATCACATTACAATTACACGAGTTAAGGCAATATGGTAAGCTGCTAATTAATAGCATGTTTAATAACCCTGAAGAGAAGGCTTTACCAGTGTCCAACACATGCTTTTTGTGAAGACATATTACTCACCAGTGTTTAGTCCATTACACCATGTAGAAAATGTGAGGTTCTGATGAGAGTAATCATAAAATTAGTCTTCAAGGATGCAATACTGCATAGTTGGTAGATGGTATGGCAGTTTGCACAAATCTACAAGCTTGACCTACACCGCATGATGTTTCAGATATAGTAAATATCACCAGGACCAGGTACAGTATAATTTATTGCCATGATCTACGTGGAGTGGCGGCACAGGGTGGCGCAGTTGGTTGAGGCATTGCGCTACAAGCCGGAAGGTCGCAGGTTCAATTCCCGATGGTGTCATTGGAATTTTTCATTGACATAATCCTTCCAGCCTCACTATGGCCCTGGGGTTGATTCAGCCTCTAACAGAAACGAGTACCAGGAATATTTTTTGGCGGGTAAAGGCGGCCGGTGCATAGGGCTGACAAACTTACCACCTTCATGTGCTGATTGTCTTGAAATCTGGGAGCCTCAGCCTCCTGGAACCCTCAGGGCCTGTCCAGGCCTGTCATTGGATTGTTTTTGCTTTTATCTAAGCAGAGGTTCTGGCATATACTTGAAGGTCCCGTTGTAACAACCATCACCTCCCCTGCACTCTTCTGCTTACCCACACTTACTCAACAGACAGCATGTATACTGATTTGTACTGACTACTACACCAATGTTTCAGAGGACCCCATTGCCTCCATTTTCATGGTACAAGAGAATCAAATCTGGGGACACTGCACAAAATTACCTACACACAGCAGAACACTGTATGAGATGTTAAGTTCTAACAGCACTGTTAGAAATTAGTTAATCTCTAAGAGCATCAAATTGCCAACATCTCTGCTCTTACCCATGCCATTGTGGAAAACGACCAACAGTTTGTTTCTGTGACCAACAACGCATACTACAGGACCTGGAAGGGAAATCACTTCTCGCTGAGTGCCTGCAACAGTGAAGAGCCGCAGGTTTCTCGTGTCAGTAGCAACAGCAACCCAGCTCTTACCAGCTGCTATTGCTAGGGCTTCTTCTCCTTCAGGTAAATCTGCACTCCATTCTTTGTTGCCATCCCATGAATTAAGCAGCACACACACCACTTTGCTGTACAAAGACATAAGCAGAAAATGACACATGCTCCCACTTTCCCTCACAAGAGCATTAGCTTCACAACTTTCAATGTGTGCCCATCAGCAAAAATCGTCTTCCTATGATCTCAGAGTCAGACATTAGATTGTGAGGTTTCAGTGTAATACGTGGTTGTATATGTACAGACTCACAGAATAAACTCTTCATTTCTAAGGAAGATATTGTATATGCTCAAATATAAGGTGAGAATTTTTCATACTTCATCATCTAAAAAGTGGCGGTGGGGGGGGAAAGGGTTCGTATTTTCAAGCACAAAATTTAAGATGTTCCTTAGAAGTATTTTCCTGAAAATCCAAGACTTTGAAAGGGGGGCCATATTTTAGCAGCAAAACTTTCGGACTATGAATAACACAAGGCCTCATCCCTGTTTCAGAGCCCACATTGACGTTTAAAGGACAAATGGGACAAAACTGTCCTATTAAATGGATATCCCTTTCGTCAAGAAGGGAAGACGTCCCATAGTAGGATAGAAAAGCGTGCCGGCAGCGGTAGAAATGTTGGCCATACATTAGAGTACACCTGCCAAACATCACTCTTATGATCATCCAATGAATGAGAGTAATAAAACCTGCCTTATGGTTGCCTCATCTTAGAAATGCACTCAAAACATTTGTCTGAATAAGCACAGGACAAAAAGTAAAAAAAGACAACAAATGGAGGCACTAAAAACAACGAACTCACCCCATTTCTGTGATTTTGTTGTAATGTCACTTCAGAACTTAATTTAACATAGCTATGACAGGTTTCTGTGCAGGGATGTTTGGATACCCATGACTAAGAAAGCAGTTCTGTATTAGGCTGAGAAAATGTCATGATTCTCTGTTCTGTGACAATGGTCAATGCAACCATATTTATGCTCGGTACTGTGCACTGCCTCATATTATGCAGAACTTTTTTACTAAGAAGGCACCTTTGTTACATAGAAGCCTGCAACTGCCGAGACATCCCATGACAGCTGTAGTGTTCAGGACAGCAATCACTATACTATACACATGACACTCCAGTAATTATCTTGAAACCCATGCGTAAACACAGATCTTCTTTACATAATTAGCACTATAATGTCTACACATAATTTCAACATGGATTTGACAATTACCATTTCTAACTACCGTTTCTGCTGGTAACCCTTACATCTGACCCATTCCCACACAAGGTGTGCAGCTGAACACATAACCTGCTCACATATTCGACAGATCTGCTCACAGTTGCACTGGCGGCATGGAAACTTATCACGCTGCTCACGCTATAGTAATAATTCCTTTCAGCCCAGCGTTAATTCAGAACTACATGCCATATAGTGGATTACATCATCTACTGCACAGCAAATGATGACAACTCCTCCCCCCCCCCATTCTGCCATAATCAGGTCCACATTAAAAAACGCTCTGTACATTGTAGTCCTTGAGGGACACTACGGAAACATGATTTCTCAGAATGTGCACGCCATATAACTGCATTTCGTAAATATTGAGACTGCAGTACCGACTGAAGCATGCATATTCCTCACTGCCATTTATTTCTGCCATCTTCTGGTTGGATATATAACTGATAACAGCTCTGCAGTGAGCAGGTTGGTGCAGTATCAACACCTAGACCGGCATTTTGAAGGAGGATTGTTCAAATTTCGGCATTGACACTGGCTAGCCACAAGTTACTTGGTTTTCCTCAGTTTCTAAATGCAGATCTCAGGACAATCCCTCAATGAGGCCAGAAAAGGTCCCACCAAACCTTTTCCAATACATCATTCACCAACCATCCTACATTAAATGCTATAAAACCAAACTAAATTAATCGAGGATCCAATAAGTGTGTCATCACCAAGGAATGTGTTCTTGACTTGACACTACAGATATGTTAAACCTTTCCCTCAGATATACCTGGATGTCTCATCCTGAACCTCTGAAGCCAAGGCTAAAACTTCCTCAGTCAAGGTCGCCATGGTGTGTTTAAGAAAATTATTAATGTGCAGGGAATGGTGCAAGGATGTGTCATGGAATTCCACATCAATGGAATTCCCATCTTCAGCATTGTAACAACGCACAATGCCAATGGAGTTCCACACCTGTAAACCAGCACAACTGAAGTTACACTTCTTAGCAAGCATTCATTCACTACACCTGCATGACTATAGACAACCTCCACTTTTAAGGAATTTATGTGCAGAAACGTTCACAACTTCCATCTGTGAGGGTACAGCAGTCCTCTTAATCATCTACTTCTCCTCCCAGAAATGCTCATTTTTAAAATGCACCTTGACAGTACTAGAAGCAGATAAACTGATACAGTTTTTCACAATAACTGAAACACATAGTTTGAAGTTAAGATGTTTGCAGAACCATACTAATGAATCAACCCCTTTCCTCATGTCATTTAAAAAATCACCATTCTGCTATTTGTCCAGTTCTTATGGACATTTAACCTTCTACCTCCATTTTTGGTGAATGACACACACTGTAGAACAGAATTTTTTTTAACAATTTCACCTAAACCACTTCCTTTTTTTGTTACTTTATGGATTCTACATAAAGCCCATATCTCTTAAATTTACATTTTTTTT
>Ga0131853_10015087_pt1 | contig 14138 bp, 8 predicted proteins | sample TergutLab28metaG_FD_92764 | JGI IMG/M metagenome (GOLD analysis project Ga0131853, IMG submission 92764) | Labiotermes labralis P1 segment gut microbial communities from Petit-Saut dam, French Guiana - Lab288 P1 (version 2) (version 2) | ecosystem: Host-associated > Arthropoda: Insects >... | reverse complement strand
CACTCACAAGCGTCCGCCACCTGTCTCTATCCTGGGCCAGCCCAATCCAGTCCATATACCCACATCCCACCTCCTGGAGATCCGTCCTAATATTATCCACCCATCTATGCCTAGGTCTCCCCAATGGTCTCCTTCCCCCCGGTTTCCCCACCAAGACCCTATACACCCCCCTCTCCTCACCCATACGTGCCACATGCCCAGCCCATCTCATTCTTCTCGATTTTATCACCTGCACAATATTGGGTGAGGAGTACAAATCATTTAGCTCCTCGTTATGCAATCTCTTCCATTCCTCCATTACCTCGTCCCTCCTAGGTCCAAATATTCTCCTGAACACCATGTTTGCAAACATCCTCAGCTTCCCTTCCTCCCGCAATGTCAGCAACCAAGTTTCACACCCATACAAAACAACAGGCCAAATTATATTTCTATATATCTTGATCTTTAAATTTTTGGATAGCAACCTGGAAGACAAAACTCTTACTGTAAACAAAATGGGATCCCATTGAATGCTACTTTATTGTTCCTTAAAAATGTTCTTTATTGGCCTGATGATGACCGTTTACGGTCAAAACATGTAACCACAGTGTGACCTAATTGTTTACATTATATCACTATTGATATTGTTGTGTACTGACGGTATATAATACATTATACAGAACTGCTGTGTGTTCAGTCTGTTAATTCTGTAACAATGTTCGGACCATGAAGTCCCATTCCAAGATAAGTAAATTAGTATTTCACTGTGATCTGGGATAACCATTTCTTATATGAATATTTTGTTTATTGTATTTTATTTGCACAAAGTGGAATTCATGAATACACGTAGTGTATGTGTTGTGTGTATAAATTTATCATGACAAATGCGAATGGTTGACATGAGGTAATGCAGTAATGCATTTCAAACATCCATACGAGTATATAGAACAGTTGCATGTTGCAATGGCATTTGTGTTTATTGCCTTATTGTTCAGAACTACATGGCTCCTGATACACGGTCCAGCCAAGAAAAAGCTGATAGCCTTGTTCAGCAGCTTTTTGAAGAACATGAAATTGACTCAAAACAGCCAGATGTAGCGGATGAGATCGCTCAACGCCTCGCCAGATTGAGAGGTCAAGATACGTCGTCACGTCAAACCCCTGCAGAGGAAGAAAAGGTATCATGCAAGAATGTTTTTATATAAACTGGAATGAGAAAACATTTTAATTCCTTTTAAATGCTATATTGTTTTGCATTATGTTAATGCTGTCATGTTTTGCAAAAGATGTAAAAATTATTCACATAACAGATTGATGTGTTTATGACACGTAAGTGGATATGACTGAACACTGCCTTAATGACCTGCTGTGAGGAAGTCATCATTTGTCAAGAGTAGGTGGCAAAGTTGACAGCAGCCAGAAGGTCCCGTATTAAGGGAAACCAGGAAATTCTCTAAATGTTGCATTTAAATTGCCAATTGAATGCATGGTTGTATTCCTCTTTGCATATATGGTTGTGTTCCTGTTTAATACTGTAATTTATGTATTTTTTATTGTTTTTTATTGTTATGTCTATGCATTCTTATTGTTTATGTATCTTCATCGTGCCAGGTGGCATTCTTCGGTTACCTTCACTGAGGTTTTTCCATGTTTTTCCTCAGTTGTAAGGCAAGTGCCAAGGCAAAACCCGCAGAGACGGGGCATGGCCCGCACACTTCCAAAATTTTTGTGTTCTTCTATGTATTTGTTTTGTGTCGTTCTATGTATGGTGTGTGTAAATGTGTACTGTACTACTGCCACCGGGTGGCCACCCAATTGCAAGTAACAAATGTATATCAATTTTTTTTAAAGGGACAGTTTAGTATTCGTCTGATAGCACAGGTACAAAACCATAAGTAGTGGGGGCCAAAGTTCTTCCACTGTGTCATGTAGTGGCTAAGAACATTCTCTGGCAATGAAGTAAACCCCCTCCTACACACACGCACGCACCCCCCCGCGCGCGCACGCGCGAGGAGGGAGCTTATATTTGTGCAGCATAATTATATTTATTATACACAGTAAATAAAGCAATGCCCTTCTCATCTTCGCTGCTTCCAGGCCGTACTATAATCAAGTCCAACGATTCACGGAGCTGTTGATGGAAGTGATATATTTTGCACCGTGTGTTTCTATTCTATGCCCTTTTCATCTTCGCTCCTTCCAAGCCATACTATATCCAAGTCCAACAATTCATGGAGCTGTTGGTGTGGAATTGATATATGTTGCAGCGTGTGTTTGGGAAGTCTTGACGTTTTCTTGCAGGGCAGAAATCTTCAATTTGTAATGATTGAATCTGGCAATGCCTGGATATCTCCAATTGCTGATATTCTGAAGCACCTCCTTGAGTACCTCTCCTGATGTGGTTTCACTTGGTTATCCAGTAATTCTTGCATCCTTACAGTAATTGGCCTGTTCAGAGAATGGCTGTGACTGTGATGTGCATATCATGAATTAAGGCTTAATGCATAACGACTGGCCTGTAATATCAAGGGTAGTCTTTACCGTTGGGTCTCCCAAAATGTTGCAGTATTTCGCAGGATCAAAGTAACAAGTTCAGGCCTCTGTAAGCTTATTAATCAAGTCAGGTGTCCTGGATCACTTATGGACAGATAAGTTGCTAGAAACCTAATAGGTTTATTTCTATACTAAAACCAACCAGATGCATCAATGCCTGAAATTTATTTTATTTTGGAATAAGTGCATGTTTTGGACGGTCTTTCCGTCGAACATCAGCAGTTCAGCTACTGCTTGCTAGCGGGAATGCTAGCAAGCAGATAGCAGTATCTGTTTGACATATGCCTGTTGCTGTACGTACAGTCATGAACTCCCGATGATGGAAGGAAAGACCATCCAAAACATGTACAGTTATTCCAAAATAAAACAAATTCGAAATATTGGTGCATCCGGTTGGTTTTACTATAGAAATATATTACGATCCACAGCCCTATGAACGTCAAATTAGCTAATAGGTATGTGAGATATTATTGGCAGTTTTCTTTATGGCTCCCACAGCCATTTTAAACATGGTGGTTAAGAACAGAACATGATATACACAGTAATCAATCTCTGTTCTCCTCCTCAGGCAACGTCTATACAGCTGTGCTGTTGTGTGTAACATGGCAGCATGTTTGGTTGTGATGTAGTTAGAGGCCACACGATTAACGTGGGAGGTATAATTGCATATCACAAGGAAACAGTGGTGTGTCAACACCCAATATTTTGGCCATGAAGTCAGATTAGGGTTCACTACCACACTGCAAAACCCGTACTGAATCAAGAGGCTTTCAATTGGCTGCCTACCCTTTTAGTAAAAACAAGCGTTACATCATTGTGTGAAATGCAGTGACACGTGGCTGTCAGAGGTTCAGATTAAGTTGCAGTGTGAAACAGAAACTGACAAGAATGGACAGCTCATTCATTTTATATTACATTTGCTCGCGTGTCAAAGTATTGAATAACTGAGTCAAAACAGAGGTTAATGGAAGTAATTTCGTAACCCACGTGAAATATTGCTAACTTGCATATTTCTAAATTTCTACATTTATCACACTGTGGTAGGAATCTTCAGATAATGAGGTCCATAGTTGACAGTTGTAAAGAGACGACTACTAAGAAAGGCAGTAGTACTTACTTCACCCTATAATTTCAGATATAACAGAACTTTGTAATCTGCGTGGTTTTATTGTAATATACAGCACATCTCACACCAAAAAATGACATCACATTGCTCTACAAGTGAATGCTGAACCAAATCCCAGATTTCATCACTCACCAGCAAGCACAGGCCTGTGTGAACATATTACAACTCACGCTGTTGAAAGCTGGAAATTTCTCCTTAAAACTGAATACATATAGTACTTATACACTAAAACTTAAATTTTAAATAGGGGCCAGGTTTTGACACATTGTGGTTCACTGTGCATTATAGAGAATGATTCAACATGACAAGTAGATGTCAAATAATCTGTTTTACATTTTTGCTCTTATTGCCTGTGTGTTTGGTAAAAACAGTGAGACGTGGGCTGGGATAGCACAGTTCATATAGCGACTCGCTACGAGCTGGACAGTCCGGGGATCAAATCCCGGTGGGGGTGAGATTTTTCGCACCCGCCCAAACCATCCCTGGGGCCTATCCACCCGCCTATAGAATGGGTACCGCGTCGTTCCTGGGGGGTAAAGTGGCCGGGGCGTGGCGTTGACCATCCACCCTCCTTCTAGCACCGAGGTTAAAGAAAGAGTAGAGCTATACCTCTCCTCCCCCTTTGGGCCTTCATAGCAAGTTCTGGGGTGAATTTTACCTTTACCTTTACCTTTGAAAACAGTGAAAATCTGTGCCCATAATTATTAAATTCTGGGGGTAATGTCAAGAGGCCATGTTCATGTGACATTTTATTTTCGTAGATATTGCCTGGGAGCACCTGTGTTGACAGTGAAGGAAATCAGGATTCCCTGTCAGGAGGTGAAGTGAGTGCCTTAATTGTTCAAATGGAGAAGGAGGTGAAAGACAGTGTTCACGAAATGAAAGAGCTTAACAAAGACACAAAGCAATAGTAAGTATCTTATGTTTATTGGACCGTGCATCATCTTGATAGTTGAATAAAGATAGACCAACTTGATGTCACTTGCTTTATTATTTCATTATTTAATGCTCGACATGTTTCAGATGTTAGTACATCCATCCTCAGGAGCTTGCGACTTATTTGTTGAGTTATTTCATGGGTTGTATTGCTCTGGTTCGATGCGTGTTGGTATTACGTTGTAATGCTTCAGCCTGCATACGGATACCACACCACCCCAGTCAAACCACACCGTAACACCAACACACATCGAACCAGAGCAATACAACCCATGAAATAACTCCACAAATAAGTCGCAAGCTCCTGAGGATGGATGTATTAACATCCGAAACATGTTGAGCATTAAATAATGAAATAATAAAGCAAGTGAGATCAAGTTGGTCTATCTTTATTCAACAATAGTAAGTATGTTGACAGTCAATGTTATGTCACTCAACAGTGAATTGGGAACTGAAAGACACTGATGTCCATAATAAGAATGTAAATTGTTGGGTACTGTTTCCTTTTCCCAGAGTGTTCATAGTTTCAGTACTTCTGTTTTGTAAATACATTTCACAGGTGTGAAATTATTGCCTTAATGTAATCATTATAGGCCTTAAAATTTCAGCTTCAAAGTGTATAGAAATATATACTTAAATTGTGTTTACTATTTTTAGATATTGAAACTACTTATATAGCTCAAGCTTAAGATTCATGGTGTTGGCATCTAATTCAGCTGACATATAAACTGAATGTTGTCTGTCATCTAAATTGGGCTGTAGAAACCCAAAGTTTCAAAAACTGATTGTTTTTATCATTGGTTGAATGCAGAAACCTGCTCTTGTATGTTCATTTTGCAGAAATGTAATTATATTAACAATGATATTAATGACTTTGAATGTGAATGTATTTTCAGTATTGATATTTTTTCTTTTAAATATGTAGTTTTAATAGGGCCAAATCATTTTGAGATACAACGTGAAAGTGGGTGGATGCGGAGTGTTACGTATATACTGTGTATCAGGAGAGTTTGCTTTAAAACTGTGTTTGCGTTAGCATATACTGGAATACAAAGTTTTGTTAGTTCCTTTGTTTGTTGTGGTTATCTGCCTTTTTCGTGACTGGTACTAATAGCAGAATGTGCAAGTTTGTCATCATTAATAATACAGCCAGCCATTGGGCATTGGCAGCCAGGAGTGCGTAGTCGATACAGTGACTTGCTATGTGATGGACGGTTCAGGTTTCGAATCCCGGTGGGGGGCGAGATTTTCCCTACCCTTCCAGGCTGGCCCTGTGGCACATCCAGCCTCCAGTACAGTGGGAACCAGATCTCATTTCCAGGGGTAAAGCAGCCAGGGCGTCGTGTCAGCTACCCACCACCATCTAGCACTGAGGTTAAAGAAATAGTGGAGCTATACCTCCACTACTCCTCCTGGGCCTTCATTACTTATTATAGAGTGAACTTTACCTCTTTTGCCATTGGGCGTAATCAAGAGGCTGCTTGTAATTAATCGTATACAATACATGTATGTAGCATTTTTTGTGTGTTCTCAATGAAAAGTTACAAACATGTACCTATGAGTGTAGGGTGTACACCTTACAGTAGAATGTGCTCATAGGAACTACAGAATCACTCTTAGCTGCATTGGTGCATTGTGTCTGATGATACTGCCCTCTCTGCAATACTCATTCCAATGAAGCCTGCATTACCACAGGGGGCTTGTGCCATACAGCAGATGACACATTTCTGCACTTGCTGGCAACACCATCCACTCTGCAGTGAGGCTCCTTATTTAAAAAGTCTCCGCATTAGCTTTTCCATGTCTGTCTGTCCATCAACAAGTAACAACAGGAGTCATGTGTTGGATTTCCATTAAAGTTTATATTGGGAAGCTTTGGTCAAAGGTGGTTGAAACATTCCAGTTTTGCCTGCAAAGGGATAACAGTAATAGAAAGTATATCTGCGTAGATGTGTGTGCACATTGAGTGTAACTATGCAAAATATGTTTTGGAGAAAAAATTGTCCGGGCATGAGTTGTAGGGAAGATTGAAACATATACTTTTTATTTCTATAGTCAAACCAACCAGATGCACCAATGTATCAAATGATTTTATTTTGAAATGACACTCTGCATGTTTTGGATGGTCTTTCCATCCATCATCAGGTGTTCAAGACTGTACATACAGCAAAAGGGTGTATGTCAAACAGACAGCAGTATCTGTTTGACATACACTTGTTGCTGTATGTACAGTCCTGAACTCCTGATAATGGACAGAAAGACTGTAAGGAACGTGCAGAGTGTCATTTCAAAATAAAATCATTTGGTATATTGGTGCATCTGTTTGGTTTTACTGTAGAAATATTTTACGATGCACGGCCATATGAACGTCATATACGTTATATACTCTTTACATAGGATGATCATTGTCCCCTGCTACCTCCCAGCAAAGACAGTCACCTTGGCGGAATCAATACGTTGTACATACATGGCATAACTTGTTAAGTTGTTTAATTATGTGCAAAGGCAATTGTGAAAGATAAACTGATGTAATTCTTTGCAGCTTGAAAGCTACAAAAATTAAATCATCAACTCAGATACCAGCTGAGGATCATACAAGTTCGGACGAAGAAGTGGAGGCAACGATCCAGAAGGTAGGTTAAGAGAAGTCTGCTGTAGAATTGCTACTGTTTGTTGTGCCTCACTTTTAACAGAGTTTTCTGTCCCAAATAAATGTCACGTGGTAAGCGGCTTCGGTGGTCTGTGGGTAGCGTGCCGCCTTTAAATACCCAAGTTCGCGGGTTCAAACCTGGCCAAAGCCATCAGGATTTTTCAGGGCGAAAAAATCCTCAGCACGCCTTCCTTCGGGAGGGAAGTAAAGCCGTGGGTCCCGTGTCACAGATTTGTGGCATGTAAAAGATTCCCTGAATTGACGTGGAAGTCGCAATCTCAGGCAAAATTACCAGTTAATTCTCGCCCACATAGTTCCACCTTTCGCTACTAGGATATCTCGCGTCGTTGTGGACGTTGGGGTACCTGGCAGGGAGCGTGGGAATGTCCAAACAGGCAGGGGGAATAGGGTGAGTACAATAAGCCTATAGGCTGCAGTATATCTGTGGCATTAGCTACGGGCCCTACTGAAGAAGAAGAAGAATGTCACATGGTAAGACTTTGCATTTTATTCATCGTCTTCATTTTCACACAAACAAAGATCTTTCGTGGTATTATGTAGTTTCTCCAGTGAATGAAAAAAAGTTTCACATTTTATATTGAGGACATTTTGTGTGAGCTATTCTTAGTGTATTGTGTCTGATGTTTGTTACAAGCTGCTGCTTTTAGCGTCATTAACTTTGCCATGATTTAAAAGCATCACATTTTTCATATTTGACTGTTTGATATACAGTGTTTCGGCTGTTGAGTTATGATCATACAAGTGTATTTACAGCCAGGTAAAAACAGTATATCCTGTTTTTGTGAATGCTTGTTTTTGTAATTGGGGTACGTCATGGCGCATTTGGTTCAGGCACTGCGCTACAAACCGGGAGGTTGCAGGTTCAATTCCCAATGGTGTCATTGGAATTTTTCATTGACATAATCCTGCTGGCCGCACTATGGCCCTGGGGTTCTTCTTCTTCAGTAGGGCCCATGGCTAATGCCACAGATGTACTGCAGCCTATAGGCTTATTGTACTCACCCTATCCCCCCTGCCTGTTTGGACGTTCCCACGTTCACTGCCAGGTACCCCCTGGTCCACAACGACGCGAGAGATCCTAGTAGTGAAAGGTGGAACTATGTGGGCGATAATTAACCGGTAATTTTGCCTGAGATTGCGACTTCCACATCAATTCAGGGATCTTTTACATGCCGCAAATCTGCGACTTGGGACCCACGGCTTTACTTCCCTACCGAAGGAAGGCGTGCTGAGGATTTTTTCGCCCTGAAAAATCCTGACGACTTCGGCCAGGTTTGAACCCGCGAACTTGGGTACTTAAAGGCAGCACGCTACCCCTAGACCACTGAAGCCGCTATGGCCCTGGGGTTGACCCAGCCTCTAACAGAAATGAGTACCAGGAGTACTTACTGGTGGTAAAGGCTGCCGGTGCATAGGGCTGACAACCTTACCACCTTCGTGTGCCGATCGTCTTGCAGTCTGGAAGCCTCAACCTCCTAGAACCCTCAGGGCCTGTCCAGGCCTGTAATGGGATTGCTTTTGGTTTTTGTAATTGCTCAGACTATTCTTCTCGACCACTTTACTCTGTCATTCCTACTTGGACATGTTTTATATCTTTCATTGTTTCTGTAAGGAAATGTCTAGTGTTTTTTCTGTTTTCTTACAATAAAATCCTGCTTCGGGATTATTTTTTGGAGCATTGGATATAAACATTAAATGAGGAATAGATTAAATGGTACTTAAGGGGAAAACCTTAAACTTAGGAACATTAAAGTGGTTCTGCTATTTTTCTATTACATAAATCAATTTTTAAAACTATAGACAGTTTCCAACTTATGTAAGGATTCCATTCCTGAAACTTTTATGTCAACCAAATTAACATTAAGTCAGAATTGACACACACCCCCCATTTATTATTACACCCTGTCAGTTAACGTATGCATTTGTGCAGTGTCCTTGTTGGAGATGTTATATCTCTTAGTTTTTTTACATGGAATACACAAAGTAAAATAATTTAATAATTGCAGTACTAGTTTGTTTTTGGCACAGCGGCCCCCCCAGTGGGCCAGTGCCTCCTCATTCACGAAGTTTCTAGACCACACCAACGACGCAACACAGTCGGTAGGACTCCTCTGGATGAGTGATCAGCCCGTTGCAGAGACCTCTACCTGACAACACACATTACTTATACCAGACAGACATCCATGCCCCCCACAGGATTCGAACCCACAATCTCAGCAGGTGAGTAGCCACAGACCTACACCTTAGACCGCCAGCAACTGGGACCGCCTGCAGTACTAGTAGTCAATAATGTTAGTAGTAGTAAATATAATATTAATAACTAATAACAGATTTTTGCATATGTCCATAAATACGTGGGGGGCCGCGGTAGCACAGCGGTTAAGGTGCTGTGCTACAAGTCACAAGGTCGCCGGTTCGTTCCCAGCTGGTGTCAGTGGATTTTTCATTGACATAAAATCCTTCCGATCACACTATGGCCCTGGGGTCGACTAAGCCTCTAACAGAAATGAGTACCAGAAGTATTTCCTGGGGGTAAAGGCGGCCGGTGCGTAAGGCTGACAACCTACCATTCTGTGCCATTGTCACGAAATCTGGGAACCTTATCTTCCTGGAACCCTCTGGGCCTGTCCAGGCCTGTAATGGGACTGGTTTACCTTTACTTTTACCATGTAAGTCACATATTACCTAACCTGGAAACTGCTTGTATGTGTTAGAGAATACAAGATGTTATGCTGCCACCTTTGGAAAACATTATAACTCCTTGCATTGTTCAAAATTGGTGCTGACTTCACAATAAATATGAATAAGGTATCTCTGGTGTAATTAGTTTATTTCAAAAATTCATTACGATGCCAGTCACATTCATATAGACCTCTCCTATGCTGTATGTGAATGGTATTTTATGTGCTTCATGTGTATAAGCTTCTAATGCATGAACCATTACACATTTCTTGAACATTTTGATGGGATCTGAGAAAACAAAATTGGCACTTATTGCCTGTGGTTATTGATACATTGCAGCAGTGTAAAGGGAAAAAAGTAACATTCCATTGTTTTTGACAGGCAGTTGATGAAGCGGCTTTAGAGGAAAAACTGGGTGATGATTCTGAAGACAATGAGAAAGAGGTGAGAACAGTAATGAAATACAATAAACAAGGAGAATTTTAATCTCTGACTCAGATGTATGAAAGTTTAGGTTCATGAAAAGAACATGTATTGCATTTTCATTTCATGTATTATTTATTTATTACAATTTATTGGCCAGCCTTGTGGTCTAGTGGTCAGAGTCTCTTGACTACTAATCATGAGGTCCCAGGTTCGATTCCCGGCTCTACCGTGGGAATTTTCCCTGAAGGGGAGGATTCCGACGGTGACCATGGTCTGGGTAGGTTAGTAGAATTTAGGTTTAAGGGCCCTCCTGGCACTACATCTTTCTCTATCACCACTCACATCATTGGGGCAATGTAACTGTGGCTTATGGGCGTCCCAGACTCAGAAGTCAGTTACACTCCTGCCATGCTCAGGAGGGAGGACCATGAAGTCCACAAGGACATGTGGTGGCACTGAACCAAAAAAAAAATTATGGTTCCTACTTCAAAAGACTTGTTGAGTTTTTCAAATAAGTGCCACTTACAGTGTAATTTGTATGATGTATGAAGCCACTGAAAAATAGTAGAATTCCTTTAATCCAGAGGATGATACTTTAGAAATCTTTAGTCTTTGGCTGTTGAGAAAAATAGTCCAAAGTCTGGAAGTTTTGGCATTTATAACATCGTGTATGTGTATCGATTCTGGGACTTCATCTTGTGTTATCTGGACTTTGAGCCCATCATGATGTCATAATGGGTTCAGAAGATTCAGATATGAGTAAACAGGTAATGCTGGCAAGTGGAAGCATGTAACTTTAATGTTTCCTCAAAAACATGAAATAGTTATGTTGTATGCTTTCTTCTGGGTAATTCCCCGGCGTCTGAATTTTATATGTCGACGTTTCGGAACACTCTGTCTGTTCCATTTTCATAGGCAGGTAGGTATGAAGGATGACTAGGTTTGAGAATGTTGGAGTATTTATACGGGAAAAGGTTTGGTTCGAAAATAGCCTGAGCCAATAGGAAGGAGGGTAACAGGGTAGGGGGCGGGTCCAAGAACCAAAGCAGGTTGTGGAGAGTAACGACCCACGTGGAGGCCATGGGAGCATATGTGAAGGAGATAGGGCGCGTGTCTAGGTGAGCCATGGGATGGTAGAGGTCAAAATATTGTGTTTTAGATGGCTGTCTCCTTTCCTTAAGCTTGTGTAGAAGGGGTTTCCAAGATTTGCTTAAGATGAGGCCTTCTCTGTTGATGTTGTGTGGGTGCATTTCAAGTATAGTTCAAAGTGGTCTGATGCCCCAGAACCAGCAGCTGAAGGAGATATCCAAATGGAATACTCTGATTAGTTATCAGCCCAAGTATAGGAGCAGTAACAAAAAATTACCTGTAGGAACTTAGACCAGTATAGGTACTGAATAATCCAGCACATGTCCAGTCGTGTGGGTGCTTAATTAAAGGAATTCTAGTGTAGTAGCAAATTATTGAGGGCTAATATGTTTTAAAATCTAACAAGACAAGTGATGTACATATAATGTAACAGTGGGGCACATTTGTGCAACCATTGTTTTATTAGAAAAGCAATAAGTACTACATATTCTGAGTGTGAATTTTTATCATTAATTATACAACATGCAATGTTCACGTGCCATATTATCATCTGTGGCATGTCCAGCTCTAAAGTATTTTTCTGAATTATCTCATAAACAGCACACCATTTGAAAAAAATTTACTGAACATAAAATGTGTTTTGATTTAATCTACAACTTTTGTCTGCAACATTTCTCATTCTAAGAAGAATTCAGCGAGATATGATCAAAAATGTTTATTGGTCTTCATGTAAAGTACCCGTCACTCTTTTCAGATCTCAGTGAAACTTGAATTTTGTTGATGGATTTTTTAAAAGTACTCGTATATCAAATTTCATGAAACTCTGTCTGATGGAGCCAAGTTATTCCATGTGGACAGACAGTGTGGCCAATCATTTTAGTATAGTTGTTTATTAGGTTTGCTGGCATCAGTTATGGACGGTCTGTCAACATATGTTCAGGAACTGTTGGCAGTATGTAGGAGGGGTTGTATGGGGAGAGATTTAAATGAGAAAACGTTAGCAGCAGACAGTGGAGGCTAGCAGTCCAGTAAGGAAGTCAGTCGCGTACGAGAGGTGTGTGTGAGGGAGTGCAAGTGACTGTGTTATTTTAATATTATATGATTTAGTTGTTTAACTGGATAATAGAACAACTTTTTTCATTTTAGCAAGAATAAATTGAGTAAATTAAACAAAAAGTAAAAAAGAAATAACTAAAACTATATTTGATTCAGTGAACCACACCCATTTCCCAAAAAAGGATCACCTACCAGACTGAGCACATCGGGACAACCAAGTTAAAAAGGGTGATCATGTAGAACAGACATGATGAAGCTGATAGCTGCATGTTTGCAATTTTGCAAACATGCCTGATATAGGTCAGGTTATTGTAGTCTTGATTGGCACTGTTGAAACCACTTGAATTTCATGAATTATAACTTGAAACCCCCAAAATATAACCATGACTGCTGCTTCTCTCATTCAAAACTGAACTCCGAAATATCTGTAAACAGTTCGCAACTCAGACAACCCACGTATCTTCCATAAAAGTTTGTCAGTTTTTAAAACTGGTAATAATTTTGTGATATATGCTTTGCAGGAGGAACTACCATGGTGTATTATTTGTAATGAAGATGCAACTGTCATGTGCCTTGATTGTGATAATGATCTCTACTGCAAAAGCTGCTTTTCCCAAGGTCATGATGAATGGCAACTCCAGCATCACAGGAATGTGCCTTTCACACCAAAAAAAGTGAAATTGTAATTTGAAAGCTGTTTTGTCTGTATGGTCATTTGCATATCTCAGGTATATTATTACATATGTATATAACAATTATATTTGAATAGAAGTTTTGACAAGTAATTGAACTCTTGGCAGGGGGAGAGGAGGGCATCAAAAATCTTTTGTAAATGTATTCATCATAGTGTTCTGTTTGATTGTAATGCTTTTCACTATCTGTGATATACCTGAAAATATTGTTGCTAGATCCTTCCAATACTTTTAGTTATGTTAGCATGCAACAAAAGATCAAGCTACTGTCAGATGTTGTGATGCAAAATTCACTTGTCCAATGTACAAAGTGAGTGTGAAGTAGTCTAAACAAAGCTATATTTGATATTTCTAGCTAGCGATGGTGGGTAGCTATCAGCAACTACATGTTTCGGCCATCGTGGTTGTCATCATCAGGTTGTACATATTCAAGCAGATAAAACTAATACAATATGCAATTTTTCAGTCAGCGTGATGTTGAGATCTACACCTTAACATTCAAGGTGTTCAAGATCTCAACATCAAGCTGACTGAAAAATCACATATTGTATTAGTTTTATCTTCTTTAGTATGTACAACCTGATGATGGCCACCATGATGGCCGAAACATGTAGTTGCTGGTAGCTACCCACCATCGCTAGCTATAAATACCAAATATAGTTGTGTTTAGACTACTTCACACTTACTTCATATAATGTGATTTAATACACAATGGGGATGTCGGCACCTCAAAATTCACTTGTCCATTCACTGGTCCTTTCTGTAAGATAGACTGCTTAGTTTGACGGTTTTGGAGGAACAGAATCAAAATCCTTTGATATAAAAAGTCAGTCAACTTTTTTTTTTTTTTTTTTTTTTTTTTTTTTTTTTTTTTTTTTTTTTTCTTTTTTTTTTTTTTTTTTTTTTTTTTTTTTTTTTTTTTTTTTTT